>CEQX01047046.1_pt1 | contig 39833 bp, 39 predicted proteins | sample 356261 | NCBI WGS metagenome assembly CEQX01 (sample SAMEA2621076, study PRJEB7988) | marine metagenome | isolation source: saline water (ENVO:00002010), including | reverse complement strand
ATACACATGTCCACTCGTTCCGATAGCAATGAAGACATCGCATTGACGCAGAGCGTTTTCGATTTCATGCGTTTGAAGTGGTATCTCACCGAACCAAACGATGTGCGGACGAAGGTGCGACCCGCAGTTGGTGCATGCTACAAATTCATCAGTAAGATGTTCCTCATTCATCATCACTTCGATGTGACCACAATCTTCACAACGAAGTTTTTCCAATTCTCCATGCATGTGGATGAGATTGTTTGAGCCGGCCCGTTCATGAAGATCATCGACATTTTGAGTAACAAGTAAAAAATCATCAAGATACCGTTCAAGTTCAGTGAGAGCTATGTGCCCTGGATTTGGTTCAACTTCGAGGAGTTGTCTTCTGCGTTGTTGATAAAATGACCATACAAGTTGTGGATTGTCTCGCCATCCTTGGGGAGTTGCAACATCTTCGATTCGATGCTCTTCCCATAGACCATCTGAGGCACGAAACGTACGGATGCCTGATTCAGCACTGATCCCTGCACCAGTAAGAACAACAACGCGAGTGTTTTTTGCGATCATGCCAATCATGGATCCTTTTTGTGTTCAAAACTAAAGGGCTCATATTCAGATTGATCGACTTGTTCTGCAGAGGTCTCATCACGGTGTACGGATGCGACTTGAGTCGTTGTGGTTTGCACCGGTGGGATGTATTGGTGAACAGTTGTTTGATTCGGTTGGACCATGGTTCCAGTTTGTTGCATCATGCTCCCATCAGGTTGCTGGAGTAGGATCACTTGGGGAGCCTTGCGCCCTACCGACAATCCCACAATGAGGAGAATGATTCCGACAAGGCAGCATACCCCTCCTCCACACATTATGAAAACAGGTGCAAGCAGTCCGTCCGCATCAATGATCACAACATCGCCTTCTGCGTTGATGTTGTAGTTTCCGGCTTCCATAAAATCGATGTCGCCCAGATACGTGTAGCCATTAACGTCTGTACCCGTTTCACAGTTTGGATAAAAGTACTCTAAGGAGTCCTCGCCAGTGATCGTAATGGAGAAGGAATAACAATCAACATCACCTTTCGCGTACACTTCGAGAAGAACAACTTCGCCATCGTAGGCAAATGTTGTACCATCAAATTCTGTATCATGAAGGATGTTCTCACTGTCTGGTCCATGACCTGCAACTGCGATGAATCCAAAGAATAAGCCAAGCAGTGAAACCAGCATCAGAGCGCCACCAGCAATGGCAAGCCCTTTGTTCATGGTAACAACTCATCGAGATGCAAGGGTGAGGTTCTTCCACATGTCTTCTGGAACTTCCATAGCCAAACGCAGACCGCCCATTGCACCGAGGCGGACTGGGTCATCAACGACGTGAACGTTCACGTCACCCATGTCGGAAAGTCGGCGTTCGATAAGTGCGCCAAGTCCACGGATTCCAGAACCGCCGCCTGCAAGAACCATGTTTCGGCGGAATTGGTCGTGGTATTCAGGGTTTGAATCTGCGATGAGTTGCTTGACGTTCTCAACGATCGGGTCAACAATGGACTCGCATGCTCGCTGTACGCAATCTGTGATGTCGAGGTTCATGGCCTTACCTTCAATGGAGAAGTCGACCATAATTGGATCATCTGGAGTTGATGTGGAGACAAAGGAATACTGCTCCTTCCACCTACGAGCCATGTCCTTGGTGATTTGTGCACCGTTGTACTTGGATTGAACTTCCTTGATGATTTGAGCATCGACATAATCGCCAGCGTATCCGGTGTGCATTTGGTCACCCGGTCCTGGGATTGTACCGTAGACACGGCAAAGGTCAGTTGTTCCTGCACCGATGTCAATAACGAGTGTGTGCTCAATCATGTCGAGTGCGTATGCAACTGCAAACGGCTCTGAAATGATCATGGCAGCATTGACGCTTCCAGCAGCAGCGTCGAAAATTGCAGTTTTGTCAACGTGGCTCGCTTCAGCAGGTGCACCGATAACAGCAACGACACGGTCGTGCTCTTCAGGGTCCGAGAGACCAATCAGGTGAGTGATGAAGTGAGCGATAAATTGGCGATCCTCTTGAGTATCCTTGATGACACCAAGCTCGAGAGGTCGGAACAAATTAAGCGCCAATCGGTTCTTGAGGGCATCCTCTCCGAAGAGAACATCCCTCTTGAGGAAGTTTCGAGCGATTGGGTCTTTCGGTGTTCCAATTACGGTGAGTTCTTCTTCTTCGTGGTTTCCAGAGGAGACCATGACTGAGCGAAAAGTTCCCAAATCAATTCCAATATACAATACATCTTCTGCCATAGCGTTCGCCATTTTGACGGAATACCGTCCACCTTATGAAGCATCCCTCGTCCACGTTCGCCACAATACAGCGATTAATTGCATCAGATTTATTCTATAGAACAGTGCTCATACCCAACTTTCACATGGTTGACAATACCACGCAGAGTACTCAGGATAAAGTTCTGCCATCTGATTGCAATTTGGGCATTCCTTGAGGGCGTTTTCCCCGAAGATTTCCTGAACCAGAGCAACATGCTGTTCCTCCGTGATACCGAGTTGTTGACGCATGACCCACATCATTTGGTCTTCACTTGGAGAGATGATTCCATCCTCGAGCACAAGCGCAATCACATTTTTGTAATCGTCAAGAACATTGATGTCACGGAAATCGAGAATGACTCCACCTTTCTCAGCGACAATGTCTTGGCCACCTGGGTCATCAACAAAGAGGACCAATGATTCTGGTTTCAGTTTGTCATCTCTTAATTCAAATGAAATTCGGTTTCCTTGTAGGTTTGCATAGACAAGACGAGAGGATCTGTTGATGACATTTGTAATTGAGCGTGCGGTTTCTTCGCTGCTCCTTCCACGTTTCCAACCCGTGGGACTGCGTTCGTTGTACGCATAAAATTCAGTACCGATACCTGGATACTCGAGTCGGATTTCCTCCCCACCATCAAATCCATTCGATACGATTGTTAACGCTGCGACTTCAGTCGAAACAAGGTTATCATCATCATCAAAACTAATCATCAGTGGCTTGCGGTCTTCAGAAGCGGCATTGTAGTGGCCTTGCATGCCACTCATCCACTTGTCTTCAAGACGCTTCAGAGACTGTTCCTGTTCATCCGAGAGATTGGAATCAAAACCAAGAACACCTTTGAGGTCGCCACGCTCCATCTCGTCTCTGAATTCTTGAATCAATTCAGAATCTCTTCTATGGTTGGGAGGAGGTCCCCTCACCTTTTTTGAAACATAATTTGGATCAGCCCATTCGTACGAACATCGTGAACACATCAGATAGCCTTCCATCGTCGATGGTTGACTCTCACCACCACATCGTGGGCAATCGCCTTCATCTTGGATGCTGAGATTGTCAGCCGCTTCTTTCCTTCCTTTGCGAATGCCACCGAACCCAGCCATGATTGTTCCACGGTACAGACTTTCTATGAAGGCTTCTATCCACGCGTTTAGGATTTGGTAAGAATTGCCTTTAATCCATAGTGAATCACACCATCCTGCCCATACAGTCGACGGATTTCAAATCGCACGGTTCCATCGATTTCAGGAACGCCGTTTTCATCGTCGGCAAGCATAAACACACCCTTTGGTCCTTCATCAAAGGCGACAAGGACAGTTCCTACTCCGTCGAGAACTGGAGCACGTCCTGAGAATTCGGATGGTGCACCTGCAGCGCTTAATCTCGTCCACGTAAGGATGGTTGCAGTCTCAGAGAGTTGTACTGTAGGTGAATCAATCCGTTGACCACTGGAATTGAGCTGGCGTGGAGGCCATACCAATTTCTCTTGATTTACCTGAGCCATCAGGCCAAGTCGAGATGATGATGCGAGCACGTGCTGTGCTTGAGAAACATATGCTCCTTGACTCACGCCTGAAACCTCAGCATTCCATTGTTCGTTCAATTCGTTCTGTGTTTCGACAGGGATTTCTGTTGTATCAAAATCAGGCCAGCGTGGTTCTTCTTTTGATTCCGTTATTGCAACAACGAATCCTTTCCTGTGGGCATGCAACTGTAGCGAAGCATCCTCATCAATAATCCAGCCCGTGCTTAGTTGGATGATTTCGTCTATGCTGACACTCGGCGTATATTCAAGATGGTCTGCGAACGAATTCAATGCAATGGTTTCTGCAGACAATTGCTTCAACAGAGCAAGCGCAAGTGTGAGTCGATCCCCGTCTGGTCCTGCCCATTGTTGGCCGTACTTGCTGCAAGCAAAATGACCGTCTTGGTTCGAGATTCGTTGAATGTCCATTATCGATCTCTCCCAAAGATGTGAACTGCACAGGTCGCTCCTGATCCTCCAACGTTGTGTGTCAGCCCCAATTCAGCATCCCTCACCTGCCGAGCAGGTTCAGCTTGATTTCGAAGTTGCTTGAATATCTCAACGGCCTGACCGGTTCCCGTAGCACCAAGAGGATGACCTTTCGATTTGAGTCCCCCACTAGCATTGATGGTAACATGTCCTTCATTACGTCGCCCCTCCCCTTCGCGAGCGAAGCGACCGCCTTCTCCGCGGGATGCAAATCCTAGGTCTTCCGTGGCCAGAACCTCTGCAATGGTAAAGCAGTCATGGACTTCAGCTAAGTCTACGTCGTTGGCAGAGATTCCTGCTGTTGCATAAGCCCGTTTCGCAGCGGCCTGTGTCGCCCGAAGTTGTGTAATGCTGGGGCGATCATGCAGAGCAAGGTGGTCTGAACCGGCCCCGGAACCTTTGACCCAAACAGGGGTGTCTGTGAATTTGTGTGCTAAGTGGTCTGCAACCAAAACAACAGCCGATGCACCGTCTGAAGTTGGACAACAATCGTAGAGGGTGAGTGGGTCTGCAACCATAAATCCGGATTGTGCTTTCTCGAAGGAGACTTGTTTCCTCAAGTGAGCAACCTCATTTTCAAATCCATGCATGTGGTTCTTGACCGAGACATGGACGAGGTCATCATGATTCGAGTCAAATTCATGAAAATAACGCCGTGCGGTCAGAGCGTAGGTTCCTGGAAATGTTAACCCAGCTAATCGTTCCCATTCAGTATCGCCTGATACACCCAACCAGTATCGCTTTCTTGAGGTAGAAAGGTCATTCATTTTTTCAATTCCGCCGGCGATGACAACATCGGCTTGACCACTCTTGATTGCCATCCAAGCATCTCGTAGAGCAAACCCAGAGGATGCGCAGGCATTTTCAACGCGACGTACGCTTACACCTTCCATTCCTGAGTGCTCTGTGAGTAGCGCAGCTGTATTGCCCAATTGGGAGCCTCCAAAAGCGATGCTGCCGATGAATGCTTCATCAACATCAGTGGTTTGAATTCCATGATCGACTGACGATATTGCCTGTTCAATGGCTTCTGACCACATACCTTTGAGACCAAGTGGATGGTTGCCAAATTTTGTTTGGCCAGCACCGACCATTGCAACATCGACCATGTTGACTCCAATTGAATCAAGCATTTGATTGAGTCGGTGGAAAAGACCCGTAGGGTTCATCAATGAGAGGCGGCAGGGTCGGAACATGCTCCGTCAGTGTAGAAAAAGAGACTGTTCAATGAACAACGGCCATTTTGCAGGTACGAATTGTCCTGTATGCAATGAAGAGGGCAAATTCATCATGAGCGATAGAGAAGCGGGTAGTCTTGGTCGAATGCTTGCTTTGGTCCTTCGACATGCGCCTGAGAAATTCAACGTCGAAATGGACATCAATGGATGGGTCAGTACTCGAGACTTGGCCAATTCGATTTCAAGCCAACGTCGCCATTATCATTGGCTTCGCGGATGGCACTTTGAGGCCATTGCCAACGCAGATGAAAAAGGACGATACCAAGTCGAAGGTGAAATGATTCGGGCGACGTATGGTCATTCGATTGAAATTGAACTTGATCTTCCAACCGATGACATTCCTGAAGCATTGTATTGGCCATGCGAACCTGGTGAAGCTGATGCTATTGTTCAACTTGGTATTACATCAGGTACTCGCAATCACATTCACCTTTCAAAGACCATTACTAATGCGTTGGAGGCAGGTCACGTTCGTATCGATCGTCCCGCAATCATCGAAGTCGACACCGTTCGTGCGGTTGCCGACGGTCACACAATATACCGTGCTGGTAAGACGGTCTTCTTGACTGACGAGGTACCACCCGAGTACCTCTATCGTGTTGGTGACGATGACCCTCTCATTATGGACGCCGTTGCTCGATGGGCACGTGAAGAAGAAGAGTGATTACTTCTTTGCTCCACATGATGGACAGAAGTCAAGATCGCTTTCCATCAACTTGCCGCATACTGCGCATGTCGAAGAGCCGAGAAGAATGGATTGACCCTTTGTTGCTGGAGGCGCAGGACGTTCTTGTTGCACTTTACGGTCAACAAGTAGGAGCGGGTCAACGCCTTGATTCTGGAGTTCCTTGTACCGGTTGGCAAAGATAATCGCTTCCTGAATCGATGACTCCAATTGCAATAAACGATCGTTACGTTCGAGTTTGTCTACGATTTCATTGGCTGCTTCAACCTCTGTTTGGAGGTGTCGGAGAAAGGAGTCTAGGCTTGGGCCCTCATCGGTCATACTGCTGTCAAACATCGCAGATTATTGAATCCTGTGTTTTGTAGACATACTCATGAAGGTCAGATTCTTAGGCGTCTCATGGTGAGACGCATCGTTGTCAAATTTGGAGGTGCTCTCATAACAAAAAAGGATGAACAATCCGTCGCTCATACCGAGATTATTCGCAATCTTTGTTCGGTTGTTCACTCACTAACTGAAGAGAACATTCACGTCATTATCGTACACGGTGCTGGCTCTTTTGGACATCTTAAAGCAAAACGATGGCGTTTGAACGAAGGTCTGATCGCTGATCTTCATATTGTTGGTGATGCATGTCGTTCTCAAGTCGAGGCTGTTGCAGAGGTTCGACAAGATATGCTGGAACTAAATTCCATTGTCGTGGCCGAACTGGAGAGTTTCGGATTGAAGGTGTGTTCACATCCCCCTCACACGTGGGCCACAAATCTCGGTCCACGTTTTTCAGGTTCAGTGGACCGTTTCCTAACAACAGACCCAGCAACCGTTCACGTTACTTTTGGCGATGTTGTCGATGTGGATGATGAACGGGTGTTCGGGATTCTGTCCGGAGACGATCTTGTTGCAAGAATTTCGTTAGAAGTACCGCATGTCGAATCCCTTATCTTCGCAATGGGTGGTGTCGATGGTTTGCTAAGAGTTCCTCCATCGGAAGCTACGGAGTTGGATTTGATTGCTGAGTGGTCCCCTGATGTTGAATATCAAGGTCTACATCAATCGGACATTGATGTGACTGGCGGAATTGGTTTGAAGATCAACAGGGGTCATTTGGTTGCCCAATCAGGAATTGGCGTCCACCTCATCAATGGGGAACATCCGGATCGAATTGCCGCAATTGTACGCCTACAATCATGGAGAGGTACGACGATTTTACCGTGAGGTTGGTGCAATGGATTTTGGATTTTATTCACTTGGACTTGTTTGTGCTTTTGCTTTTGCCCGGCTGATGACTGAAAACATCAAATTTCACATTCGAACAAGTTCGATTTGGCTCCATCATTGGATTATCGCTTTTCTTGTTATGCTTCCATTGATGTACTTCAAAATCGATGAACCAATCGTGTGGGGTGCCATGACCGGAGTTGCCCTTGAGGGATTAGGTCGGAAGAATTGGTCCATTCGTCGCAAGTAGCAGAAATCTCGTCAAACAGAGGCGAACTGTCTATGTAGCGCCGATTGAAAGGAAGATTGGGGCTCATATGTCGAACTATGCAAGCGGAGATGTTCCCAAAGCGGACATCGATACCGATGTTTCGGAATTCTTGACCGCTCAGTCTTCTGATTCTACGCAAGCCGCTATGATGGCTGAAGCGGTGTTGCAAGTCGATGAAAACGATGTCGTCGTTGGTCCGATCAGTAAGGCGGACAGTCATTACCAGGCCGGAGAATTGCACCGTGCATTCAGCGTGTTGCTGTTTAACTCTGAAGGGAAACTCCTTCTGCAGCAACGTGCACACGACAAAATTACCTTTCCAAGTGTCTGGGCAAACTCCTGTTGTTCTCACCCGTTGGCAAGTGATGATGAGATGGATGAAACCAATGCGAGAGGAGTCAAGCTTGCAGCGATTCGAAAGCTCGATCAAGAACTTGGGATTTCACCCTCATCGCTCAACTTCGATGATTTTCATTTCATCACAAAAATGCGGTACTCCGCTCGAATGAATGCAGATTGGATTGAACGAGAAATCGATCACATCTTGATGATTCAGGCTGATGTTGAATTAAATCCGAATGAAAATGAAGTTTCGGTAATACGCTGGGTTGATGTTGACGAACTGGATGAAATGCTAGTCGCAGAAGACCCTGACAACATTATCGCCCCGTGGTTCCGTTGTATCGCTGCAGTTTTGATGAATTCTGATTGGTGGAATGCAATTGGGGACAAAGCAGCATGTGAAGCACTCCAGGATGGCTTGATTCACGACATGGGCGACGTCACGCACATGCTTCCAAATGCCGAAGGTGCTGATTTGATGACCAGCATTAAGGAAGTTCGACCCTTTATTGAGCGACGTATCGTCGAGAGTCTGACAGCATCAAGGCATGAAAGGTTGGCAGGTGCGATGATGCATCTTATCCACGGTGGTGGGAAACGAATGCGTGCGACCCTGCCTTGGTTGGTTGGTCGTGCAGTAGGTGATACGCATTCTGGGCTTCTTGATATTGGAGCTGCGATTGAAACCATCCACAATTTTACGCTCGTCCACGACGACATCATGGACGATGATGAGATACGAAGAGGTCGAAATGCAGTTCACATCGAATACGATCTGCCAACTGCAATCAATGCTGGAGATGCGATGCTTGCAATCGCCTTTGAACGATTGGTCATGTCAGCAAACATTGACTTGCAGGACATACCTTCACTCGTGAATCGAATCGCATGGATGGTTCGACGTGTCTCTGAAGGCCAACAATTGGACATTGAATTTGAACGCCGAGAACGGGTAACAGAAGACGAATACTTGGAGATGATTGAAGGGAAAACAGCAGTTATGTTCCACATTTGTGCTGAGTTGGGTGCGCGTGTTGCTGGAGCAGATGACGAGATCATAGAATGTCTGGCTGAATGGGGCCGATCCGTTGGTCTTTGCTTCCAACTGATGGATGATTTGATTGATGTGCTCTCAGATTCAGCAACCTTAGGAAAACCAACAGGATCTGATGTAGCTCAAGGAAAGCAAACCCTGATGGTAATTCATGCGCTTGAACAACCCGACTCTGAACCCAAGTCTCGATTGATGTCAGTATTGGGTACGTGTGAAGAGGCTACTGAGGAAATGATTCAGGATGGAATCAAAGCTCTTGAAGAATTAGGATCGATTGAGTACGCACGTGCCAAGGCGAATGAATACCATCAGCGTGCTCACGCTTGCTTAGATCGCATACCTGACGGTCCTGCAATGCTCGCTTTACGAGAATTAACAGACTTGCAACTCAAACGTTTGTGCTGATGAGAACCTTCTCGCCATCATGGATTGTTCCTTCTTGAAGAACTCGAGCATACCAGCGGGTTTTACCAGGGCTTTTCTTGTTGGATAGCAGCATAAACTCGCCATTCAAAAAAGAACCAGAAATTGTTTTGCAAGGAACTGCAGCCGTCGTAATTTCCAGTTTGACCTCGTCAAAATCAAGTTGAACACCAGGCTCTAACGATTCATAGGCTATATTGAGAAGGATATTCTCTCCTGTTGTACCACCAGCAATGGGGTGTCCTAAGTCTTGCAATTCATGGATGATTTCCTCAGCGACAATACACACGGCTCTTTGTGGGCCGCCATGATGCTTTTTGTCGCGAATAATTTCATCTTTGATCCCTTGAAATTCAACTTCAATGGACGGAACTTGCGGTTTGGGTACGCCGCCAACAGTCGTTGCAAACAGACCTGAGATTATTCCTGAACTCATGCTCAATCGGAATAATAGGATTCTGGGTTTGGTTCTGGCTTCAATCCCTTACGAGTTCGAATTTCGCCAACAACCTTGTCAAAGAGTTGCGGTGGAAGCATCTCAAATCCGAGGTTTTCAGTGTTCCATACTGCACGACCTTGCGATGCTGCACGAATATCGTTGGAGAATCCAAAGGTTTCAGCAATTGGCAAAACGCCAACAACGGTTGTTACGTCGCCTTCGCTTGGCATATCTTCGATGATACCACGTCGATTCGTGACTTCACGAGTAACTTGTCCAAGCCAGTCGTTTGGTACGGAAACGAACGCCTTCTGCATGGGTTCCAGCAGGACGGTCTTGGCTCGCATCATTGCACCCTTGATTCCATTGCGGACGGCAGGGATTGTTTGTGCAGGTCCACGGTGAATGGCGTCTTCGTGGAGTTTTGCATCAGTCAATCGAACGAACATTCCTTGAACTGGTTCATCTGCGATTGGACCTTTCTTACATACTTCATTAAATGCTTCAATGATCAATTCACGAGTTTCGTGCAGTCCTTGGATACCCTTGGTGTCGTTGACCAAAACGTTGGTTCCATTGATAGCGTAGATTTTACGCATCAAATCTTTGTCCATGCCAAGTTCCCCGAATTTGTTTCCGGTTTCCTTCGCATCACTGTTTCGAACAGGTCCATCGCCGAGGTCTCCGTTGCGTAGAGCTTCAACGACTTCATTTGAAAGTGATTCAATCTCGAAGAAGAACCGGTTGTGACGGTTCGGAGATTTTCCTTCGAATGCGTGTCCACGGTTGCTGCCTTGGACTCCTTCTCGATAGACAACGATTGGTGGGCTAACACTCACCTTGATGTTCTGTTCTTCTTCAATTCGGTAGACTGTGATTTCGAGGTGAAGTTCACCCATTCCAGCCAACAACGCTTCACCAGTCTCCTGGTTCGTAGTAACTTGCAACGATGCATCTGACTTGGCAAGTGAACGAAGTGCATCAATGAACTTTGGTAGGTCTTTCATGCTCTTTGGTTCAACAGCAACGGTAACAACCGGATCAGAATAGTGACGAATGGCTTCGAACGGTGTGAAGTCCTTGTCACGAGAGAGTGTGACACCAGCAGCCGCACTGCGAATACCTGTAATTGCGGCGATGTTACCAGCCACGACCTTTGGAACAGTAATTCGGTCACCACCAACCATCATGCTGACTTGTTGAACACGTTCAGCTTTGGCAGCTCCAATGGCAAAGACAGATTCTCCTTGTGATATTGCACCAGAATAAATTCGGCCTACAGCGACTTCACCTGCGTGAGGATCCATCCAGATCTTAGTGATCATCATTGCCAGTTCTGCTTCTGGGTCGCACTCCATCATAGCTTTACCAATTGTAGAATCGAGGTCTCCTGTCCAAATGTTCGGGATACGATAGGGTTGTGCTTCGACAGGGCTTGGCAACTTTGTTACAGCCATGTCGAGTAGAACTTCGTGAACTGGAGCGGCTTGTGCAAGTTCCTTTTGCTTCTCGTCGTTACAATACTGGAAGATATCGGTCATACTGACTCCGGATTTTTTCATGTACGGAATTGTGATACCCCAGTTGTGATATGCACTACCAAAAGCAACAGTTCCGTCGAGGACACTGACTTGCCATGCTTTCTTGAATTCTTCAGGAGCGAATTGCTTAATCAAACGATTTACCTTTGTGATTGTTTCTTCGAATCGCTTGAGCATGTCTTCTGGTGTGACTTGCAATTCGTTGATCAATCGGTCAACCTTGTTGATGAAGAGAACTGGCTTCACCTTTTCTTTCAATGCTTGGCGAACAACAGTTTCTGTCTGTGGCATTGGTCCTTCGACAGCACAAGCAAGAATGAAACAACCGTCGACGGCTCGCATGGCACGTGTAACGTCACCGCCGAAGTCAACGTGACCAGGTGTGTCGATGAGATTGATCAGGTAGTCGGTTTCGTCGACTGCGTGAACCATCGAAGCAGATGCTGCGTTGATGGTAATACCTCGAGCGGACTCTTGCTCATCGAAGTCGAGAACACGTGCAGCACCAGCCAAATCACTCGACATCATCCCAGCGCCAGCAATAAGATTGTCAGAGAGGGTGGTTTTTCCGTGATCAATGTGTGCAGCAATGCACAGATTTCGAATCTGTGGAAGAACGTGCATAACTTCTGTTGCCTTTTTGATGTTGTCTTCTTTTCGTCCCATGGTATCCACCTGTCTGGTTCATTTCGCCCACTTGAATGGGGTTCTTAAGTGAGTCGCAAAAGTTCGACGAAATTCGACGACGTGTGCGGTTTCATCGTGCGGATGCAGCGATTCGCTCAACTTCTTCTCTCTTTGAGACTGCATACGATGTTGCATCTCCTTCTGATGCCTTGTTGAGCTCATTGATGATGCATTGCTGAAGGGTGCGCTTGGACTTGTGCGTTCCTTGTTGTGCACCCTTTGCGAGATTCTTCAATGCGACGTCAAGTCGACGAGATGGTGAAGAATCGACGGCTTTCGGTTGCGAAACTGCCCCGAATTTGATACGAGTAATCTCTTCCATTGGAGCAGCATTGCAGATTGCATCGACAAAGATCTGGAGTGGGTTCATCTTTCGACGCTCAGCGAGAACGTCGAGAGCATTTTCGAAGGCCTTCATTGCGGATTGTTTCTTACCGGTGTATGCACCAGTTCGCATGAGTTTGTTGATGTAGCGCTCAACAACACTGAGCTTGGACTTACCAAACCACATGTTGGCGTGTCGGCCACCGGTGTGAGGTACACCAACGGTTGTGAGATTCACATACGGCGCAAGACCAGGATCGTTGCAAACAACTTCTGCTGCGTCCCACTTTCCGAAAACAAGCGTGCCAATACCAGCGATTGGGCGTTCGTCGACTACTGCTTCTTCTGTCATCATCAACACCTCAGCGGACTGGCTTCTCCTTACGTCCACGAACCATTTCATCGAGTGAAACGCCGTTGACTTGAATGACTTTGTATCTAACTCCGGGAATATCTCCGTACGAACGACCCATGCGTCCACCGATACCTTCGACCATCACTTCATCGTGTTCATCGATGAAGTTGATTGCACCATCACCAGGCGCAAAAGCCGTTAGTTTGTTTCCGTTTTTGATGAGAGAAATTTTGACAGCCTTGCGGATACCGGAGTTCGGTTGCTTGGCTTCAATGCCGACCTTTTCGACAACGATGCCCTTGGCCTGAGTCGATCCTGCAAGCGGGTCGTGCTTGGCACGAGATTTGAGCATACGCTTCTTGTAACGTCGGTCAGACCATCGAAACTTCTGTCGGTCCTTGGCCATTTTAGCACCTGCAAAGAGTCCCCTACCCATGTTCAAACCTCATTCGAGCGTTTTTGCGACTTTGCTTTCATATATCAAGTCGCCGTTTCAACGAAGTGATAAAACATCCGTCTACAATGAAGAATAATATCATAAACAAGGTGTTGTTAGTTGCATCATGATTCCACAGGGTTTGCGTCCCATCGCTGGACTTTTGACCATTGCAACAGGCCTACTGGTCATTGTAAATCATTGGATTGGACTTCTCGAATCTGACGTCGATCTCTTGACATCCCACGCTATCGGACTGATTGGTTTGCTGTCGGGGATGAACATCATGTCGGGCGACTCCGATATGACGGAAGAAGCGCGTGCAAATTACGTCGAAGATACTCAGACAAAATTCTGAGGACGTGATACATTGGCTTTTCGTGACCATCTAACGCACGCAAAACGCGTTGACGAAGAGGTCAGCTTGCATCACGGTGTTTGGCAACACAGCACGTCTCAATCCAACCCCAATCTCCTTTTTGAGAACATCAAAGAAGCATCAGGGCAACGAATATCTGTCAACATGCTAACTCGGGATCGTCTCTGTGAGGCAATAGGAATTCAACCAGAAGTCTACATCGATACATTAGCATGGGCCATGAAGAACCCATCAACGCCGGAAGTTGTCTCTCCAGCAGATGCTCCTGTTTACGAGAACATGCAAGATGAAGTCGATTTGAACTTACTCCCAATCCCGCATCATTGGCCGCAAGACCGAGGACGATACATGTCGGCAAGTGTCATTATTGCAGAGGTCAATGGACGTCGGAACATGAGTTTTCATCGTCAATTCCTCAGAGACAAGAATCATCTCGTGGTACGATTGGTACCACGCCACCTTCGGACGATGGTCAATGAAGCGAGAGAACAAGGTGATGAAGTCAACATAGCGATCGTGAATGCCCCTGATCCTGTTGTTCTGCTCGCTGGAGCGATGTCGTTTGATGAACCAATTGATGAATTGACCATCGCTGCTGCACTGCACGAAAAATTATACAACAAACCACTCCAATTGGTCGAATTGCCAAATGGCATCGAGGTTCCTGCAGATGCAGAATATGCGATGTGGGGACGAATCACAGTTGAAGACGACGACGAAGGCCCATATGTCGACATTACAGGAACGGTAGACGATGTACGTCAAGAGCCCGTCATCGAAGTCGATGGTGTATTGCATCGAGATCATCCGATCTTTCATGCACTCATCCCCGGCGAGGCTGAACACAAGACGTTGATGGGTCTACCACGCTCACCAACGATCAAAGAAGCCGTCTCTCAAGTCGTTGATTGCATTGACGTCCACATGACTGAAGGTGGTTGTGGTTGGCTTGCAGCCATTGTCAAAATACGAAAAACATCCGAAGAGGATGGAAGGAAAGCCATTGAAGCAGCATTGGCTGGACATCGTTCGATGAAGATGGTCACAATCGTTGATGAGGACATCGATATCAGCAACCCTGTTCGTGTTGAATGGGCCATGGTCACTCGATGGCAGCCCGATCGAGACACACATATCTTCTCAAATCAAAAGGGCTCTAGCCTCGATCCTTCCCGATATCATGATGGTTTAACATCGAAAGTTGGTTTTGATGCAACCATCCATCATTCAGATAACCCAGAAGGTTACATGAGCGTCCAGTAGGGATGGTCATGCGTCAATCTGCCCATGATGATTTGCAGCATCCACGACGCAATCTCGGGAACCGATACCGTACGCAGGCTCAGAAATTTGTTCGACTTGCAAAAGCCGACCCAGAACGAAAACAATCAAACATGGAATGGGCAGAACAAAATGCCCGTCAAGCATTGCTCCATGATTTCACTGACGAACGAAATTGGCGCTGCCTTGCTGACATCAAGGTCGGTGTCAGAGATAATGCAGGTCTTGGAATTGTTCTCGAGGATGTGTTTACCGTCCTCGGGCGAGATACTGAACAATTCGAGAAATTGAAAGATCTGGATTACCTCGAATTCGGTGTGGAATTATTGGAAGCTGCGTTTGCTCGCGACCCGCTTACACCGGACGCATGGTGGGAGGCACTTGTTCATCGTGGAGGCGGTGACGAGCAAAGTGATGCTGTGTTGTTGGAAATTGCCGAATTTGCCGAGCGTTGCCGAGATTTAGACTTCAGAGATCAGCGTGCAAACATCGTATATGGACGCCGAATTGAACTATTGCGCTCGCAAGGATTTGAAGACTTATTCATTGAATTGAGTCGACACCTTCTCGCCCATCGTCCAATCAATCATGAACTTTGGATGCAATTGGGACGGTTGCATGAGCGGAGGGAAGAAATCGATTCAGCATGGTCATGTTACGACCACGTTCAAACACTCATGCCGCACATGACTGCGCGAGATGAATTCCTCAACCGCCTCACTGAACGTATGGACGGAGATGCACGCACGCCATGGAGTGGTCCGAAGCTTGAACACAGAACTGCCTTCCTCCAACAAATGGAACTTCTCAACAAACGGGTTCGACAAGAATCCTCTGAGCCTGAATCGGTTGAACATGTAGAAGAGCAATCAAACCAACCCGACCGTGATGAACAGAAGTTGTTGACGCTGATTGATTCTGGAAACATATCGGAAGCTTTCTTCTTGGCCCGTCGATTGGTCGCTTCGGGTGAAACTTGGGCACAGACGTATCTCGATCAGTGTAGGTCACAAATGTAGGTGATTGATTGAATCCGACGTTTGTTTTAGCATATGTCGTCCGAAAGAGCAATCCCCAATCAGTACTCAGTTCGGGTTCGATTTTGATGGTGCAGCACCCAGAGCGAGGATGGGAATTCCCTGGAGGTCATGTCGAAGTTGATGAAAACCCGGAACAAGCGCTCGTTCGGGAACTTGGTGAAGAAGTCGGAGGTACTGGAGAAATACTTGCATGGAACAAGACGTACTATCCGAATGGTTGGGTTGCACTGGTCTGTGTTGACGATAAGAAGCCACCTTTTTCGGCTCACTCATGGCAAGTGAGTGACCAACACGTGTCAATCGTGAAATGGTTTTCAGAGCTGCCGATATTTACCCACTGGGATGTTCAGGAAGTAATTGACTTGAGCGCCTGGACCGACTCTATAGAGTTAAGGCATGAGTGATTGCATTCGTTCTGTCCATGCTACATTCTGCTGATCAGTAAGAGAGCATCCAAGAACGACAGCCACCAGCATCGAATCCTCAACGAGCTCTGGCTTCTCGAGGAGCCAATCGAATTCGTTAATTCGGTCCAAGCGATGGGCCATCATGACCATTGCTCGTAAGTCAGGACGGTCTTGTCCTGTGGGTTCATTGTGCAGATGATTCATGCACCATTCAAAGACACCGGATACATCATCAGGATGTATGTTTAATTCAGGTGCTCTTTCACCAGCATCTCGTGGTTTCGAATCGTCAACTTGTTTCTGAAATCGTATGGCGGATTCATCCTGTTCTCCAATCGATAGATCCAGGAATAGACTTCCAGCTTCAATGGCCATTGTCACTTGGTTTGCAAGAATCGCATGAGCGTGTCCGTTCCATGCATTTCGCGCAGCATCGAACATCCGTCCATAACGTGCGTGAATTCGTGATGCACCAATTCGTGATATGGCAATTGTTTCGTGTGCATGATTGTCGTGACGAGAGATGTCACCATAGACTTGGAGAGACATTAAATCCTCACCGACAGCCATATGATAAGCAGCCTTGTTCAAAAGTGAAAGGTCATGATCTCGACTCGCCTTTGCAACAGATTTTAATCGCGTTTCTGCCCAAGTTAAATCTTCTTCCGCTCCAGCGGAATCGCCTTTTTCAAATCGTTGAAGACCTCTTTCCATCCGAAGTCTTCCTTCCAACGCTAGGTCCCGTGTTTCAGGTGCTCGACAGACGTCCAAGGCTTTGTCAATCGCATCTTCGAGACGGTGATCACCAAGCATCCGTCGTCGAACCAAATCAAACGTTGCTTGTTGCGCTGCTGTAAGTTCAGGTCGTAGAAGTTCGACGAGTTCGGCTGCGTCGAGGTACAACGCTGCCTCGATAATGGCCATCCAATCGCTCCAGCCGAATTCCTCTCTCCATTGTTGAGCTTCTTCAAGAGGAACCGGTCCGTCCTCCCTCCACTTTGAGATGTACAATCCAGGGGCCTTTGGTCTCATCGTTTCACCTTCTGTTGCAACGTCAACTGTGCAATGAATGCGGATTCTGCTCGAACTCGATCAACAGTTCCTGTCCATCCTGCCGCTCCATCATGACCGCCGCCATCACCTCCATGTTGTTCGGCAATCGTTTGCATGATCGAACCAAGATGAACACCTCGCTGGGTTGCCTTTCGTGTCGCTCGTGCGGTTAATCGGGTCTGACCTTCACGATGTCGAGAGACAAGGGAAACATCGCATCCTGTTCCAAGCAACAACGACGCAAGTCGACCTTCAAGAGTTCCAGCATAGGTGGTCACAAGACTCCAATCACCGGCGTCGTGGTGTTTTGTTCTGCTTAATCCACGCAAAAGACTACCACGTTCAGAAGGTGATGTTTCCTCTCGCTCGATGTGTTCACAGAATTCAGCATAATCGATGTCAGCATCGTTGAGCAGTTGGGTGGTAATTTCAAAGGAACTTGAATCCGCATGCTTGTAACGGCCTGTATCGGTGATCATTCCGGCCAAAAGCATCTTTCGGACTGAATCTGTCATTGCCTCGTTGGCGTGTTCAAACATGTATGTTGCAACCATTTCAGTCGTCGCACGAACATCCCACTTCAGCATACAATCTCCTTCAGTAAGTTCCCAACCGTTTGTTGCATGGTGGTCAAGAATCAATTTTGGAACGTTAGGTAAGTCGATACCCACTTGGTCAGGTGCAGCAGCATCGACGATGACAATACCACCAAGTTGGTCAGGAAAAACGGTCCCTGTGGCTGCAATTTTGCGAAAGGGTGCGTTGAGTTCCGTAACCATTCTTTTTGCAACTCGTCCGATGTGGAGTCCACATGCAAGCAATGATGGATGGATCGAAGCAAGAGCGATGGCTGAACCAATCGTATCCATGTCCCCATTTTGACCAGCAAGGACAGGAACTGCACCACGTTCAATGGCTTCATCGAGCCATTGCTTCATCGCAGTAATGTCCTGTCGATTCTCGCTCAAACCTCTCCCTCAAGCGATTTCTTGAGTTCTTCGTATGCTGCAACAAGTTTTGCTTCATGCTCTGCTAATCGTTCAGCGTGTTCGGAAAGCGTTGTATGGGTTGTTTTGAGTTCTTCTATTAATTCGCCCTTGTTATCAACTTCAACCAAAACTCCGCCGAGTTGTCGATGCAATGCCATCCCTTCTGGATGATTTTCTACGGCGATGATGGTTGTTTCGAGTTCTTGCAATTGTGCTCGAACAGTTGCAACTTGATGTCGTGCATTCTGGACTTCTGAAACAACGACCTGGAGTTGTTCAACGGTGCTCATACGTCGTTCGAGTTGTCTTTGGTTGAAGAACCTGCGGTTCGAATCGCCTGTAGAATTTCATCTGCCGCAATCAACCCACGAATCCGTGTGTTCCACATGGCTCGCAAATCCTTAGCGTTCGCCTCATCAAGTCGAAATGAAAACCTCTTGTCATCAATTGAGAAACTATCGGTTTCAGACATAAGGGAGTCTCGCATTGCTCGAGCATCAGCAACATTCGCACGTTCGATGGTGCAAACAAGCGAGAAGGGCGTCACCGCCATGGCTCTCACTCTTCTTCAGAAGTGTCTTCGTCGGCCTTGCGCTCGAAGTCAAGAGCAGCTTGTTGGGCAATGAATGCCATGTCTGCTGTTGTAGCACCTTCCACCGATCGTCGGAGAATACGGGAGTTTGCATCGCTTGCTCGGGTAAATGGTTCCCAAGCGCCACCTGCAAAGGTGTGGTCACATTTTGCGCAGTTCCAAATTCCAACGGATTTTCGAACAACCTTGCGGTAGTGGCATACTGGACAGATGTATTTGGCATTCTTCTTGGCCAGAGCACTGCCTGCATTTCGACGAACGCTAACACCGTATCGTGCTCCAAATCGTGCTGTTGCCTTTGCTTTCTGGGTTCGCTTTGCCAATCAGTTCCCCTCCTTTTCTGCTACCATTTTTCTTAGTTCACTGCACTTCTGTTCGGCGACCGCAAGAATCTCGGCAAATTCGTCCGGAGTGAAGACTCCTTTTAGGCCCTTCTGTAGGGAATGGAGATGTCCTTCGTCACCAAGAGTGATGTGAATTCGCTCGTCGCCGCCAAGTTCCTCTTCTTCACTTGGGTCGTAAACAAACCGTCCGCCAGCACGTTTGAACGATGCCATGATTGGTGTTCCGTTGACATTCAGAGTGTAATCTTCTCCAACGTCGAATCGTTCTGCTGGTACGACTGCTGTACGAAGCGCTGCGATTGCTGCGAGACCCGCAGCATCGAAGATGTTGCCACCATCGGAAAGAACGTGAATGTCAATCATGACACCCCATACCTTCTCACCAGGGACGATGCAGAGTTTGTCCATGTCGATGCATCCGGATTCACGAATGCCACGATCGACAACACGGCCGAGTTCAATAGAATCAGGTGACGGTGGTCCGGGCTCATATTTTCGGTGAGCGACTGGTCGTAGTTCAGCACCACACATGAGTGAACCTTGCGTTGGTCGGTCTGGCCAGGGGGTTCGAATTTCAAACTTGACACCAGCGTAGATGATGGTATCGCCCCAGACGACCTTCGCAGATCCTTCTGCGTTGTAGAGGCAATCAACCTCAAGGTGAACGTCTCGACCATCAAACTGTCCTCGACCATCAATACGTTGTCCATCTTCGGCTAAGCGATTGAGTTCTTGTCGAAGGAGGGAAGGAACGAGTTCAACCATCAGGCTTCACCTCCTTCGTATCGACGCTTTAGAGCATCGACCATGACCTCATGAATTTCACTTGCGGCTTTGAAGTTGTATTCCATGGCGAGGTTGTATTCATCGATCGATAAATCTCCATCCATTTGCAAGAATGCAATTTCACCAGTGTTTGGAAGGAGACCGACCGGCAAGTCTGCTTGACCGTAGTTGTCCTCTGCTTTATCCAAGTCTAGAACTACTGTATCCTCAATCTTTCCAGAAGCAACTCCAACAATCATGTCTCGCATTGGAATTCCTGCGTCAGCAAGAGCAACAGATGCAGCGGTAATTCCAGCACATCGAGTACCAGCCTCTGCCGCTAAGATTTCAATTTCAACTCGGATTTTCGAGCGAGGATACCGCTCGACGAGAACAACTGATTCGAGGGCCTCGGCGGTAACCTTGGAGATTTCACGACTTCTTCGGTTGAATCCTGGACGGATTCGATCACCAGTTGAGAACGGTGCCATATTGTATCGAACATCGATAACGGCACGGTCCTGTCGTTGAATCTTTCTTGGATGTGCTTCCATTGGGCCATAGACCGCAGCAACTGCGACATTCAGTCCATGTGTGACCATTGCAGAACCATCTGCTGCAGGCAAAATTCCTGCTTCAATTGTTACTGGTCGCATCTCATCGATTGCTCGACCATCAAGTCGTTTTCCGTCATCTCGTAGTAGTTTTACGTCTCCATATCCACCCATTATTGTTCACCTCGTTCGTTTTCTAGTGCTTGTACAGCATGTTCGAATGTATTTTTGTGCCCCTCTTTGTTGAGAGTTTGAATCAGGTCTCGTGCGATTCGCATTTCGTCAGCTCCTCCATGAATCCAGACTCGTCCGTTGTCTGCAACGATGATTCTGCAATCCGTTGCATCTCGGATTCTGCTTAGCATGGCGTTGTTTTCACCACGCAATGTATCGATTAAGTTTACAGGAACTGACACAACAGTTCCTTCGTTGAGTCGACGAAGACCGACACCCTTCATGGTTAGCACCATGTTGTGTGTTTCATCGACTTCTTGAATGCGTGCAAGTGCAGCATCTCCGATGCCAAGATGCTTGCGAGTTGAACCAAATTCAACTTTCCATGGCGCCAAGGACATTGGCAGGAGTGCTTGGAATGGTCCGTTGACATCAAAGAACCAGAGATTGTTTCGAACTTCGGCAACAAAACCAATGATGAGGTCGCCGGAACGTGGCATGTAGGCACTATTAATCGGTGACACAGAAACGACATTGTTCTGTTCGTTAAGCCAGCCAACTCGGGTGGCAATGAATTCATTATTTTCAGTGATCGTACCTGACCCTGCTCGCTTCCCGGACGATGGCCCGATGACCATTCCCGGGGTCACGAGGCGCTGCTCGGCGCCAACTTGACCTTCGGACATACTTTTCTCTCCAAACCGCCCACTCGACATCCCATGATAAAGGGCACCCTTTTGTCAAGAGGACAATTCCTTGACTTCTGCGTTGTTGGCTCGCTTGAGAACCTGGCCGATTATATCGCCTTTCATTCCAGCTGGAATTTCGATAACACAGGCCCAGTCTCCGTTTTCTAGCCAACCTTCTTTCTGTTGATATGTCCGTAAGAGTTGGCTAACGCTTCCGTATGCACTTCCTGGAATTCTGAATGCTAATCGCACGGACTCAAAACTCAACGGAATCAGTGGCTTGAGCTTTGCAATTGCATCTTTGACTTGCACTTCAAGACGTTTGAATGGATCGACCGAGTATTTTGATTCCTCAAGTGCCAATTCGATTCGGGTTCGTGGGTGCGGAGACTTGCTCTTTGGGTCAATGGCTTGGCTGTGGATGTGATGAATGATTTGCTGTCGAATGTTTTCGACTCGCGCTTTGCGTTGTGCAGTTGTAAGTTGAATGGAACCTTTTTCTAAAATAATGTTGAGAATCACTTCAACATCCAGCGTTTGGAATGCATTCATGAGAGCGTCTTCGGTTGGGCGTTCTCCACCTCTTGCATCGTGAAATATTTCGTCCATGGCCATAAAATCGTCAAGTTCGATGTTGGATGAATCCTGTTTCCATTGTTCGACGAGGTCTGGATCAACCAGGGCTTCGTAGCGTTTCCCACCTTTTTCAAGACGTGCAAGTACGGCGTTGTCGAGACTGACCATTTGGTCACCTCAAGTGTACAAACAATGACCTGACTTCTCAGTCTTCAAGAGGCTTGAGACGATCAAGTTGTTTGTTGACTTCTCCACGGTCAAGGATACGGTATCCGTTGCCATCAACGACGACAACTTCGACAGCGTCACGGTTCAATTCGGTGTCGTTGGCAGAGCGAAGGGCTTCGAGTCCCATTTTCATAGCAGCATTGAGGGTCATGCCTTTCTTCCAATTCTTTTCGAAGTATTCGATAACAGTATTGCGGTTGCTTCCGATGGCTCCAGCATGGTAGGACTGGTAAGCACCTGATGGATCGGTTTCGTACAGATGGATTCCTTCATCATCAACGCCACCAATAAGAAGAGCTGTACCAAATGGACGGGATCCTCCGTACTGAGTGAAGGATTGCTTGAAGTCACAGATTTTCTTGACAAGAACGTCAACAGGCACTGTGTCAGCGTATGTGATTCTGTTAATCTGCGATTCAACCCGCGCTCGTGCGACGAGTTGCCGTGCATCAGCAACCAATCCAGACGTTGCAACACCGACATGCTCGTCAATTTTGAACATCTTTTCGATCGATTCAGGGATGATGAGTCGAGATGCAATACGCTTGTCGCAAACGAGTACAACTCCTTCTTTGAACTTCAATCCTGCAGTGGTTGTCCCACGCTTGACTGACTCTCGAGCGTATTCAACTTGGAACAATCGTCCGTCTGGGCTGAATGTCGTAATTCCGTGATCGTATCCTCTTCCACTCGGTTGCATTTATCTCACCAATTCCTTCTCGTCCTCGACGCTTTATGAGGGTGATGCACCACCACCCTAACCATTCCACTTGAAGGACCCATTTGAACACTTGGCTTGTTTTCCCTTAATCTCATGAAGTTGAAGTTCTTGGGTGGTTTATGCGAATCGCAGTCCTGAGCTCGGGGGGAAAAGACTCCTCTGCAGCATGGTGGTGGGCGATGTGTCGAGGATGGGACGTTGTCGCTGTAGTGACCGTGGACATCGAGGACGGAGATTCTCATATGTTCCAAGTTCCATCAACTCAATGGGTGAAGAAACAAGCAGAACTTGCACAAGTACCATGGATAAATGTCGCTGCATCGGGCACAGTTGATGATGAAATTCACTCGCTCGAAGGTGCTTTGTCCAAACTCAACATCGATGCGATTGTAAGCGGAGCACTTCGATCAGACTTTCAGAAACAGCGATTGGAGTGCATGTGTCATCGCCTTAACTTGCATTCCTTTGCACCGCTTTGGCACCAGACTCCGATCGAGCATCTCCGTGGAATGATTGCCTCCGGATTTGAAATTATGATCACGTCTGTTTCATGCGAAGGTCTGGACCACACATGGCTTGGAAGCGTACTCACCAAACCCTCACTTGACATACTTGAACAATTGTCGACACGGTACAGATTCAACGTCGATGGAGAGGGTGGAGAATACGAAACCTTCGTAGTGGGTGGGCCAATATGGAATCGTTCACTAAACGTGAGCGGTCGTGAACAGTATTCTGCAAGTAGAGGCGTATTTCTGATTCACTCTGTGGACTGAATCGCTGCACGAGCAAGCGCAACCGCCTCGTCAACCAATTCACCAGAGACGCCAATGTGATTGCTCGGTTCAAACATCGCTTCCAATTCTTCAGCACTGAAGGCGGCGGAAATGGCCGGCGTTCGACTGCAAACATCGATCAGTTCCTCTTTGTTTGCAACTGCTGCAAATGATGCTTCTCGAAGAATTTCATGAGCCTCGTCTCTTGGAATCCCTCGGTCAACGAGATCGATCATGACTTTCTCTGCCATTACCAAGCCACGCTGCGCACGTATGTTCTCCAAACAACGCTCAGCATCGACCCACATATTCGTAAGCACTTGTCGTGTTTTCGAGATAACATCCTCACACAACGAACTTCCATGAGAAAGCGTGAATCGTTCACTGCTTGAATTGGCCAGGTCCCTTTCATGCCACAGTAGAGCATTTTCATAGGTAGGAATGATGAATGATCTTACAATTCGCGCAAGACCTGATGCGTTTTCGGATTTGATTGGATTTTTCTTGTGAGCCATAGTCGAAGATCCTACTTGTTTCTTCACGTCAAATCCTTCTCCCGCCTCTGCGAGTTCTGAACGTTGTAGGTTGCGAATTTCTTGCAATATCTTTTCACAACTGGTAGCAATGTTTGCCAACCAAGAGACGTATTCAACATAGCGATCTCGACCAACAACCTGTGTTGTTGCGAGTGGCACGCCGAGTCCAAGATGAGTCAAAATCAGTCGCTGCAATTCTCGGGCATTGTGGCCTTGTGCAGCACCAGTTCCAACTGCTCCGAGGAACTTTCCAACGGCAATCCGGGGCGTGCATTCGTCCAAGCGAATGAGTTGTCTTCGCAATTCATCGAGCCAAACGGCTGCTTTGAGTCCGAAGGTAATCGGAACTGCTGCCTGACCGTGGGTTCGACCGAGCATAACCGTATCTCGCTCACGTTCGGCGACATCAGCACAAACGCCGATCAGCAAACACAGTTGTTCTCTCAACATCACAATGCTGTCACGAAGTTGTAGTGCTACGGCGGTATCAACGATGTCGTTTGATGTCGCACCCAAATGAATGCACCAACCAGCATCTCCCGCAGCTTCAGCCATAGCCTTTGTCAACGCCATGATGTCATGTCGTGTTTCTGCTTCAATTTCGGAAACACGCTCTTTGCGAACGGATTCAGGATTGGAAATCGCAGCAACTGCCTTGTAGTCATCTTCGGATACTCTCCCCAGTTGCCAATGTGCCCAAATCAGAGCGCGTTCGACTTCCAGTTGGCGCTCGTGACGACCTGATTCGGACCATATGTGTTTGAAATCTTGAGAGCCGTAGCGATAATCCAGTGGGCAGAACGCCATAGTATTCGGTCAAAGAGAGGCTTCATGAACCTTGCTCATGGCCACTCGCCATCATTTCATCCCGAGATTCCTCATCGGTGGTCATGGCATATCGAACAAGAATCATTGCAAAAACGGTCGACATAAGGAAGACAACTCCAACGTAAATTGAAAGATTGTACCACAACATCGCAACACCCACCAAAGAGAGATACGCAAACAATTGACAGATATTGGATGCAGTTTTCAATTTCTTTACCATGTGGCTACTGAGGCTTCCATTGTTCTCGAGAAGGAACGTGTAAATGAGGAAGTAAATCGCTTGAAATGGCAGTGTTGCAGCAATAATGGTGAGGGCGACTTCTCGAATCTGTGTCGGGTTCGCCTCTTGTTCGATGCCTTGAAACAACATGATGGCTGTATTTGTCCCAAGCAAGGCTGCCATGATCGTCCATCGTTTGTCTTGTGATGAGGTACGGCTTTCAACGTTGACGGAACCTTCACTCATGCTCGAGACTTTGCTGGAATTGGTTTGAAGATATCGCTCATGGAATCACTTCCAACACGATTTGTATGGCAAATCGAGAATGCCATCAAAGAGATTCAAGCAATTTGATGGCGGCACCAGTTATGGTTGCGACGATGAAGAGTAGAATCATCATGCCGATAGGTCCGTATTGATTGGTATCGTTAATGGCGGTTGCAAGGAAACCATCACGGGCGACGGCTTGTCCAAATCCGTCAGCTTCTTCGTATGGAGGAGCCTTACGTCGGGGGATTCGTTCGCCTTTCCGCACCTCTCCGCTCATGACATGACCACGGAGAGATAGGTCAAGAGCATTGTGCACAAACGAAATCAAATCATAAGACTTCTACCACGGGACATGGCGAAGCGTTGGTCGATGGATTTGACTGGCAAAAGAATTCATCTTTCTGTTCAAGGTGGTTGCGGTGGGACGACTTTTGGGCTTCATTGTGCAGTCCATCAAATCCAATCTGGAGGTCGTGTGTTGTGGGCGTCTCCTGAAATGCCAAATGCAACACGATTTTCTCAATTGTTTTCTTCGTTAAACATCGTAGAATCAAGTCGGTTTCATGCTCTAAATCTCATTGGTGCAATGGATCGATGCGTCGATGCCATTGTCGAAGCTGAACAGAGTTTACCTCGAGTTGGATTGGTTGTTCTCGACGATTGGTGTTCTCCGACAGGTCGAATTGAGAAGGAGCACATAACCGCAGTGCTTGACCTCGCACAACGGATAGGTACAGAAACGACATTGTTGTTGATCTCTAAGTCAGGAACTGATGTTTCTGGTTCGAATGAAGCGTTTCGAGCTCGTTCAGAATCTGTCTTCAAGAATGAGACTTTCGAAATATGGGGACTTTATTCTGGCCAAAGAAACATCATTCATCTCGACACAGATGGTAAGCGTAACGACGTGCGACTTGAGGAATCAGGATTCATCGTCGTCTGATTCTTCACCGAGGAGTTTTGCCATTTCTTCCAGCGCTTCCTCATCCGGTTCGTCAAATCTCTGCGGATGGCGTGCACCGCCTTCGAGTTCATCATCACCAGCAACTTTCGGGGCACGATCTTTCAACATCGATTCTCGATTGTTCCGTGCCCTGATAGCGATGAAGATCATCATGCCGAGGAAAATTACGATGAGAAGAACGGTGGTGACAGTCTTGGTTGTCTCTTCTGACATGTGGCCTACTCAACACTGGCGCTAAAGATTGTTTTCCCTATTCGATGCTTCATCCAATGGTTTTGCGAGATGTCGGCGTGCTGAGGCAGGTGGCTGAATCCATCGATTCACTGGCAGTGAGCGAGGTGTTTTCACCCATGAATCTTCGATTTGCCTTCCACACTTTTTGCAGCGAAGACCTTGATTTCGTCCCATAGATGACATTGCTTTGTTGCAGATTGAACACAACGGACGCGCACGGACATCAACCAAGTGTTTGATTCGAAGATACTCAATATGTACCGAGCCATCTGGTGACTGCATCCCCATGCATTCGATCACATCACCTTGGCATAATTGTTGACAAATTGAGGCAATTTCACCTGATTCCTTGAATGCCATGTATTGGTTTGTTGATGAATAAAGCAACGTGTGCCCTCCCTTGAGAATTTCAACACGCTTGATTTCAATATCGATGGAATCCTCTAAATGGTCGTTGGTCGCATGGTTTGTTTCAAACACCAGATACCCCTGAACCGATTCAGTTTGCTCACCACTAATCAGAAGCTGAAGTGCTTCCTCAGCTGCTTCTTTGGTCCAAGTCCGTACTCCGAACAAAACTGGAGAATTACCACGTGGTGCTAACAGTGAGGTTCCTAGTCGATCGTCACGACACAAAAACGTGGAATCCATGTTGTCAACCAATTCGACTGCTTTTGCATCCAGTTTTCTGTTTCCATGACTGTAGGGAAGTCTCCAAGCAATTCCTTCAAACGTAGATGTTTGAGCAGGCCAGCAGACAGCCAATGTAGCGCCAATTCGACCATGACCACCCCACGACTTTGCCGGAGGGGGCAACTCAGCAATCGTCATCTCCTGGCGTAAACCATTTCTATAGAGGTGGACGTTAGGTTCCAATTCAGTGAACCAAACCATACCAGGATCAGAGGGAAATTGTTCTCGCTCGTTGTGACGACTTGCCTCGATTCTTCCCTTGAGTGGCAGAATGGTATCGTTCCAAAACCGATCGAAAAATTCCAAGAGCGATGGTTCATCGCTCGTCTTGAGTTCAATGGCCACTGCAGCATTTCCTCTTGTACGTTGACGAGCAAAAGGCCACAAGCGAACAAGACGTGCTTGACCAACCTCAACATTTGGAGGGAGATTCTGAATGAGATGGAACAAAACCTCTGTTGTACATCCACCGTGTAGTGAGTCCGTATCATCCAATCCTAACCAGCCGATCTTACCACCTCATAGGATCATAAAAGTCGCCTTGATCGGCATCATCGAGAATACGATCGATGACTTGAGGAAGCCCCAATCGATCCGATACTTCGAAGGTTCGTGCTCCTACTGCCCATCCCGCCCCCATATCCGATTTCCGATCTCCAACCATGACGTCCAGTGGGTGCAACGATTCGGGCTTTTGTCCTGCCCAATCGATGTGGCGGTTTGGTTGATTCTGATTCCGTAAAATGTTGTTTCCTTTAATCAACATACCAGGCCATGGTTTCCGGCAACCACAACGATCTCGATTACGATGCGGGCAGGTCATGATGATATCGATTTGAGCATCTGGATGCTCATCAAGAAGCTGATTTCGCAACGCATCGTGAATGGTATGGAGCCGTTCAACGGTCCACAAGCCTCGCATGATTGGGGATTGGTTGGTGACAACACAAATTGCATATCCTTTCTGTCTCAACCGAGCAATGGCATGACCACTGCCTGGAATAATGACCAACTCATGTGGTTGATTGACGTAGCCATTCCTGCCATAGTTGAGTACACCATCACGATCGATGAATGCAATTGGCCCGTTTGCAGAGCCTGAACCATCAACAATCGGTCCTTCCATGCCCATTGGACAATGAACCGGTTGTTGGACTTAATGGGCAAACGTTTCTATGAGGTTGAGTATTGGGAAGTGTATGTTCCTCTCCAAGGAGATCGCTACGATCGCAGGTGCTCTTGGAATGGTTCTTCTTGCCATTTCATGGCACAAGCGTCACAGTGATGGTGTTTCAAAACAGGCGCAAGCGGGCTGGATTCTCGTTGGAATCTACTTTTTCAACGACTCGTTGTACTATTTTGAACTCAATGACCTTGTTCTCACCATAATGACAGCCTTAGCCCTACCAATCGCTGTTGCATTGGTGATTGCTGAAGCGCGTTCATTGACCGTTCGCGATCGTGCTGCGTTGAATTGGGCACGCGGTTGTGTTGCTTATGCTGGTGGACCCTACCTTCTTGTAGCTCATATTCCGTGGTTATCCGTATTGGCAATCTGGTTCGTTGCATCCCAAGTTGCAATGTTTCTTTCGTTCACTGGAATGGTTGATATCAAACTTGGAGAGACATATGTCAACACAGATGAAGGGAGATTTTTGTGGTCCGAATGGGACGGAAATAAGTGGTTCATGACCGATGGTTTTGCAGAACATCCGTTTCAGACAGAACTCATCATGGCAGATGGAGGATTTATCGGAATCAACTTTGTGCTTGCGTGTACTGCTCTCCAATCCATGATTGTGTTTATTGGTGCAATTTCAGTCCTTGAAGTGGACCGAAAGCGAAGAATACGAGCGCTCTTGTTCACAATCCCAATCATCCACATCCTCAACCTATTCAGAAACGCTGGATTGATCTGGATGCATCTCTCGTACGAAGGGTGGGAATACTTGGGATTGAGCATGTTTGAATTTGGCCATTCCTATGCATCACGAGTGGTCTCACTCTTTGCAATGTTCATCATGGCGATTGCCATGTTTGAACTTCTACCAGAACTTCATCGACATATTCTGCGATTGCTTGAATCCGCAGGACTTCGAAAAAAGAGAACAAAGTCTATTCCTTAATCCAAGGAGAATCTGGTTGGTCTCGAGACCACAACCGGCCACTGTTTGCAGGGTATTCGATGTGTTCACGACCGCTTGAATCCATAACGCCCATCAAGCTCGCTGCTGGCTCGTCAATCTGACCAAAATCATAGATTGGAAGTTCATTGGATTGGTAGGATTGCGATGCTGTTTCAACAGCAGCCAAGGTAGGTGCTTGAGGCAGTTCTTCTCGTGTTGAATATTCATTGTTCATGTTCAACATCTGTTCAGAGAATGCATCGGTTTTGTTCCATTCTTGTTCCATGTGTTGTTGTGGCCCTCCACCGCCACGCAAAAACAAAATCATCATTCCAATGAGGACAATAAGAAGTGCTCCACCAGCTCCGTAGACCACATCGTTGGCAACGCTGGGTGCGAAGTCAGCATTGTCTCCAATACCGTCGCCATCAGCATCAGATTGCTCATCTGGGTTGTCAGGGAATTGGTCCTTGATGTCTGGGACACCATCACCATCACGGTCGAATGGATCATATGTCGTTTTGCACGTTTCGATTGCCTTTTCAAGTTCATCATGCGTGATAAATTGATCACGATTTGAATCCATACCTTTGAATTCAAATTCATTTTTCAGGGCGATGGAGTCCATAAATTCGATCGATGTTTTGAAGGGCGTCTGATCAATTAGTCGTGTGAGTTCATTTTCGCATGTACAAAGATATGCAACGACCTCGGTAAACTCAATCATTCCATCTTCATTTTCATCCACGTCGGTAAACTCAGTACCTTCTGGTGGTCCAGAACGTCGAAACTCATCAAAATTGAACAATCCATCACCGTTGGTATCTGCATCCGCAAAGAATGCTTCAAGTCCATAATCACATGGGAAAATGTCATCTGGCTCGACGTCAACTGGAAGAACAGGGTCTGGTCCTGGGCGGTTGACTTCTATCCAGTACGCTACAATCGAAACATCTGAGAAGTCATCGACAGCGACGAGGGTAATATCAAATTGCCCTTGGGCAGGTGAATAAACGTAGACCTCTTGATCCGTTCCATCTCCATACGAGGTGTATTCTTCCTCGAACATCTCATCTTCAAACATCTCAAATTCGTCAAATTCACCAAATTCAAAGAATCCACCATAGTCGACTTCGCCACTCGCCTGAATGTAGAGAGAACCCTCACCTCCAGAGGTCATGATGATCAGTTCCTCTGAGCGCGATTGTAAATCCACATAGAAGTACAATTCCTTTCCTGCAGGCGCACTCAATCCATCGATCTCTTCATTGTTGAACAATTCAATCGGTGTTCCATCGTATTCCCATACATAGAGGTCCTCAAATGATGCAGTTATTGATACTCCACTAAAGACGCTGTCAGAATCGAGTAGAATGTACCATGTTCCAGGTGTTGGGTTGTTGAATCCAATTTTGTCACCGGCACCACGAACAGCAGAGTGATGGTCTGCTTCACTTGCTGTCGGTATGGTTTCATAGCGCATGTGAAGTGCTGCTTCACCAAATCCGCCATTCAAATCGACTTCAAGTCGTTCCGTTCCAGTTGGAACTTCGACGAAGAAATACTGGTCCAGTCCATCATAGCCACTCATCGGTCCATGAGCGATACCTGGTTGCAATTCAATGGCCGTTGATGGATCGGAGTTGGCAGGTGCGTACGTGTAATCTGCTACGATCGTGAAATCGTTCGCTTTTCTGTACGTGAATGCTGTAATGTAGTAAATTCCAGGTTCAACGTCAAACAAGTTTGCTTCCTCATTGTTCCCTTCGTTCGCCGACCAAACAACACTGCTTTGCCCGCCATTGCCTTCGATGAATTCTTCATAATATGGTTCGATGTCGTAGGAATAGTAGTAATTCGGATCAATGGGTCCTCCAGCGGAAAGGATGAGGTCGACATTGCCTTTACCACCATATGTTTCAATCTTCAACTCGGTTAGGGAATCTGTGACATTGACGTAGTAATAGGACGTCTCTGCGTCATAACTCCCTCGGTCAACATTCAATGATTGTGATGTGATAGGAACACCATTGAACAATTCGGTCATTTCATCCAGACTTGGTGGTTCCTCTGCAACGTCCCAGGTGGCTTGAATCTCGAGTTCATCGATGTCAGCATTCGCAACCACGGAGAACCATACAACATCCGCTTCAGGCCATGTCCAAGAATTCCATATCGACCCGTAAAAACCAGATAATTCGAGATCATTATCCCACGGTGCAGGTATACGATCGTATCCAACATAGGCATCAAATCTCAACCCGTCAAAATAATCGTCGTCCTCCCACTCTTCGAAAAAGTCCTCAGACCAGCCCCACATGTACACGTCCAATAGGAACGTGTACTGATCAAGGTCAGCGTAAAAGAGAAGTGTATCTCCTTCCTTTATGTCGTTGACGAGGTAGTACTCATCGTTGGACAATTCGACAGCTTGTGCGACAATCGATCCATCAGGCATGACCCAATCCGCACCGTTGATGAAACCAACACGATTCTGTGTCTGGTCATTGAGAGCATCACCCGTATCACTGCCTTCTCCTTCCCAGAAGGTCCATTGACTCGCGATGTTCCATTCACCGTCTTCTTCGTGGGCAATGGTGATATCATCGATGATTCCCTCGAAATAATAGCAATCACAACCTGCACCAGCTCGAGCGATGTACAGTTCATCGCATGAATCGCCTGACGTGTAGCAATCGTTTGAGCCAAAATCACCTTCTGGAATATTGGCATCCTCGGCAGAAATGTTCCCTGCTGGTATACCGTCAATCGTGAACATTCCACCAATTCCTTCATTGACGTGAACACCGATGGTATGCCATGTGTCTTCTGTTATGCTCATGTTGGATGTTGGGTGTTTGGATAGGCTGTATTCCGATGCGTAACCTATCGCACCGTTTGCGAGGTACATTCCCCAACCATAGTCACCCTTCATGGTGACGAAGCGGATGCCGTCAAGATTGCTCGCTTTGATGGTAGCTTCAATGCTCAACGATCCGTTTGCAACCAAACCTTCGTCATGCTCGATGACAATGTGGTCTTCGAGACCATCAAATCGAAGAGAAAAGTCAGCACCTGGTCCAACTTCAACAACACCGTACACTGGGAAGTATTCTGGATTGTTTTCCAGGTCGTTCCACGTTTGCGGCATGATGTTCCCCATGTTCGTCGAGGCGATGTGGACATAGTCTGAATCATCACCACCAGTTGGCTGATCAACACCCCAGTTTCGGTACAGGAACGGGGTGCCGTCGTGCCAACGGTACATCCCTTCGTCTTGGACATCGTTGAGTCCAATCCACAGGTGACGGCTTTGATCATCAAAACTCGCAAAGGTATCAAACACCCATGTGTTCTCTTCTTCATCGTCAATGGTTGTCAAATATCCATCAAGGGTGCGTGCAATGTACGCTGCATCTTCCCAAGATGATGCCGTGAGTAGGTGGTAGGTTTTGTTGTTGCTTGGATTGATGGCGGTATGAAGGACGTCAATATCATCAGACAAATCAGACTGCGCATGCGCAGGAGCAACGATGCAGGTCGATGCCAGTAGAATGAAAATTAACGATGTTGCAACAACGCGAGAGCCTTTGGCCATGGTGTGTTCAATGGATGGACGTTCATAACTCCTTTTCCTACATCATAATCCGATTTATGCTTGGAACATGCAGTTATTGCATCTTTTTTCCACCAATTCGCAACTCTGTTTTCAGTGGCATTTGATGTTCCCAAGCGAACTCTTTGACCACACGCCATCCCTTTTCACTGCCTTCGTAATCTGTGACATCAATGGTTTTATTCCGAGTGTTGGCCTTGAAGGCCGCAACAGGTTCTGCATTCTTGAACACGAGATAGGCACTTCCGAATCCAAACCGTTCTTTGAGAACGTCGCCAAAGTATGGTGCAATAGGGTCGGTTGGTGGTAGAACAAAGTCACGGATTGGATTGATGGACTTGGCCGATTCAAGCAATTCTTTTCGACCCCAACACACCTCATGCAAGTTCTCGATCAAGAACCCTTTAACCAACGTTCCATCTTCTTCGAATTCATTGAGGATTGCTTTCAATTCTTCGGGTTTGAACGGCGTTCCAGAAAGTCGCAACAATTGTTTGATGGTAATGATTGGATAGTCGCTGACCAAACTGCGTAAGTATTCACGTCGTAAGTGTACAGGGTCCTCATCAGTTCTTGGATGGACCGAACGGAACCCTCCACGGAAATCCTCAACGATGTGGCCGGTTCGAATCAGGGGTTGGACAAGTTTTCTAAATTCGGACTGGGAAAGAGCATGACGTTCTTTGAAGATGTTGGGATCCGTTTGTGTACTGAAGAAATCAATGATGTCAACCAAGTCCTCTTCTGGTGGTATACCCCGTATCGTAAGCAAGGTTTCGAAATAGTCATACGGTGCCCACACTTGATGTCCACGCATGTTGACTCCCTTGTGAAGTCGGTTCGCACTCGCCATGGATTTGAGATTGGCTCTGAAGACTTCACAGCGTCCTCGTAATGCAAAATCATCACGAATTTCTTTGATTTTTCGAAGGGCTAAGGTCTCGTTTTCATGGCGCGTTTCTTGGTGTAAGTGATGTTGATGAAACAAAGCCCGTTCAGCAATTTCTCTTGGCTGGGGGTCAACAACTCCTCCGCGTATCATACGTTCTCCAACTTGCTTGAATCCTATTCGCTCCAAACCATTCCTCATTGGTGTGCTGAGTTCAGAAATCGGTTCACTGTTGACGTTGGTTAAAACCGCAACATCGACCAGTTGATCTGCGTGATTTTCAAGCAAGACATGGAAGGCATCACAGAATTCTTCGAAATATGCTGTCGGTACATGCATGTCTTTGATTTCAAGATAATCGTTCACACGGAACATCAGAACTTTTCCAACAGGATCTACGCCTTTGAAGACCGGGAGATACCATCCTCGATCCAATGCAGACCGTACCTCCCAGATAAATCGAGATACGTATGGGTCAGACTGAGTCAAAATTCTGATGGTTCGATCTTCACGACGAGGTACTTGCAACATGTCAACTTCAGCAGGCATGCAGTAGAAGTCCTCCGTGTCAGGTACAAGAGCAGTAACCTTTGAAATTCGATTACTTGTCTCAAGATTATGCAGTGCGACAAGCAAGTCCTCATAATTTCTTGACACGTAAAACCGCAATGTGCTTGCCTTTACCGGACCCATACGACGAACAATTTCTTCCAATGCATCCTCAAAATCCATTGGTTCATAGACGCCATGGACTTTATGGAACAAGGACAATCTTCGCCGACGACCAATGACTTCCTCAAATTGCTTCACAAACAGCATTTGACGGTCAAGGTTGGATATGGCGTTTTTGACATCGCGTTCAAGCTGACGATGTTCTTCTCCTTTCGGAAAGTCTTGAACCAGTTCTTGTCGTGTGATGTTTTCACCAGGGTACAGTTTCGACAAGACTTCTTCTTCCATCGCACCAACCCAAGGTTGCGGTTTCAGCCCAAGGAGCATCGGGATGTTGTTTTTGGTTGTGTATCCCATTCGATTGTGCAGCAACCTGCCGCTGACAACGTCCGAATCCAACTGTAAGTCTTTCCAATCCTTGAAACGGAAATCTTCGATCCTGTAGAGTAATTCTTGTTGTTTTTGAACGAGGACGTGTTCGTTGAACGCTTCAAAGACGTCTGCATACTTCTTGAATGATTTATCGAGTACTAAATTTTGAATCCATCGATATTCAACAATCTGCTCCTCACCGCCCGTGATTCGATGTTCATCGACCTTGAGAATGAGTTCAGCATCCTCAGTTTGTGTAAAGAAGCCGACCGTAATTACGTTCCTTGTTTCCAATTCGTGAACGATTCGGTCAACGGATTTTTCTGAAAACGGTAGTCGCTGGTGAAGTAGATCCATGGTTTTTGGACCCTCTGAACCAAGCAATTCAAGGACTTTAACACGAAGAGCTTCATGTGGGTCTCCAACTGGAATTGTTTCCCATTTCGTTGGAGTGGTGCCTGCAAATTGGGTAGCGATTTCAAACGACATGTCTTTGGTATCATAATCCCGTAAATCAACAATTGAACTGGAATTGTTTGTTGCGAGGCAAGCCAATGTGCCATGAATTTCAGCCATAAATGGATTGAACCATTTCCCATCAATCTCCGGTTGGCCCGTTCCGTTGATCTTTGTAATTTTACCACTCTGACAGAGATCTTCAACCCATGATCGAATAACGCCCAATTCGATTCCTTCCAGCTTGTCTCGGTACAACGGGTTGTTGAATTCTCGATCAAGCCCTCCTCCATGTTGCATCAATTCGTAAAGGGACTCAGGCGAGTGTGGAACTGGCGCTTTGTCGCTGTAATATTTGTCGAGTTGCTCCGTTGTCATCTCTGTTGCAAGGCTACGTGTTCCCATCAAACGACGAAGCACTTCTGGATCGATGTCTTTGACCAGAAAGGCTCGTGTTTTCATCGACATCAAATCTTCGAATGCAGACATGTAGAGGCTCATTCCGAGCCGTGATGGTATGGTTACCTTGGTGTGAACAATACGCGCATCGCCTTCGATGCATGACTCCAAAAACTGATTGAGTCCGATGATATCAATATCACCAAACATCACCTCATTTTTCGCTTCTCTCATCAACAGAGAACCTTCCATTGTCCGATGTCTAGTAAGGAGTGCTTCCGCTTTTTGCTGGAATTGTTGCGGACTTATTTCTTCAGCACCAACACGTTTTGGGATAATCATTGAACGACCAGCGACTTCTCGGAATCGCTTGGCAAAAATCTGAGTGTTGATGATGTAGCGTTCGATGACTTCGATGTGATTGTTTGACCGGAATGCATCATAGAGTTGTGCGGGATCGACCTCTTGGGCAGTTCGAATAAGAAGTCCATTTTCATCAAATGATAACTCAATGACGCTTATTCCCGAGGATTCTGCAATCCCCGCCATGAAATAACCCAGTGCTGTGTTGAACCCACGTCCACGACAAGTCGTAATGAGGTAAGCAGGATGACCGGTACCAATGATTTGTTCGATTAAAATACGGTTCGGTTCAGGGACTTGAAATGAGTCGATTGTGTGTTCTTCCAAATGGCGAGCAATCGCGTTGGATACGGAGGTGGATAATCCGTATGCATCTCGTAAAACCACGCGAGGGTCCTGCTCACGGCGAAGTGAAACCATACAATGACGAATCAAAGACAAAAGTGATGATGATAATTCTCTGCTCCTAGAACGAGCTTCACCAGACCATGACGGAACTGTTGGTCTGTAACCAGTGACGCTGGATACGTTCACTCTGGTACCTTGTATGTTTGTTACTCGATATGTTGAACCACCGAGTAGGATGACATCGCCTCCTCGAAGATTCGATACGAACGAACCGGAGAGCTGTCCAAGAATCGACCCTTCAGCATTGAACACAAGATACGAATTGTCAGGTGCGATTGTACCAATGTTCGTGTAGTAGATCATCCGTGAATATCCCCGCTTACCATAGGTGTTGTCTTCCCAATCAATCCATACACGTCGCTCATCTTCGAGCATATCCAATACTTCAATGAAATCGTCATACTCAAAGTTCCGATAATTCCATGCACTCGATACAATTTCAAACGCTTCATCGATGTCGATTTCGTTGATGATGACCAATCCTATGAGAAATTGAGCAACAACATCCAAGCAATTTTCCGGGAAATCAAGTCGATCCATGTCTCCGGATTGAATCGCTGCTTGCAATGCAGCCAATTCTATCAAATCATCAACACTTGACGGCAACAATCGTGCTCGAGGAATTCCACCAACATGGTGACCTGCACGCCCAATACGTTGCAGAGCGGTCGCAATGTCTCCCGGTGAACCCAATTGGATGACCATGTCTACGGCACCAATGTCAATTCCCATCTCAAGCGATGATGATGTTACAACAGCACGTAAATGCCCTTTTTTCAATTGCTGCTCAACATTGAGACGGATTTTTTTGTCCATTGAGCCATGATGCCCTGCCACCAATTCACCAAGTCCGAATTCTGGTCGCCTGAGTCGTTGAACGAGCGTTTCAGTCATTTTCCTTGTATTGGCGAACACAAGCGTTGTGTTGTGCGCAGAAATGAGGTCTGCGATAACATTGATGTTTTCGTCGAGGACTTTCAAAACCGGTAAGTCACTAAATTTTGGATGTGGTAATAAGATGTCCAGGTCTAGTTCTCTGGATCCTGAGACCTTTGCAATGTAGACTTTTTGTCCATCACCACGTGATTCTCTGTCATCGCTTGCAACCAAATATTCGGCTACGGTTTCCAACGGCTCCATTGTTGCTGAAATTCCAATACGTTGCACTGGACGTTCAAGTAATGTATCCAGATATGCGAGTGTGAGCGCAAGATGTACACCACGTTTGGTTGGAACAAGGGAATGGAGCTCATCAATGATCATGTATTCGACGTCACTGACGATGGGTTGGAATTTTGGTGAAGTAATTGCAATGGCTAGACTTTCTGGAGTGGTGATGAGGATGTGCGGTGGATTTCGAAGCATCTTCTGTCGTTCGGATTGTGGTGTGTCCCCTGTACGCAAACCAACTCGAATCTCCTGTGCACGATCGGGCAAGAAGCGTTCAGATATTTCGGTTAGAGGACCGATTAGATTTTTCTGAATATCGTTTGCCAGTGCCTTGATTGGTGAAATATAAACACAATGAATCCTTTTTTCCAGTTTTCCATCCAGTGCTTTGCGAACCAATTGATCGATAATGGTGAGAAAGGCTGTCAAAGTTTTTCCCGACCCTGTTGGTGAACAGAGGAGGAGATGGCCCCCCTCCATAATCGTTGGAATTGCTAATTTTTGTGGGCGTGTAAAATCTGGGAATTTTTCTTTAAACCAATTCCGTACTGGAGCGCATAATTTCTCCATCAGAACATCCGTTTCAGTAGGATGTTCAAGATACGTTATCTCAGGCATATTTTCTTCACCAATCTCAGTGTGTTGGAGGCAAGGTACGACACATATGAGTGTTTCGTTTTTTCCCTAACGATTGATTCTACACGACTTGAACGTCATGAAACGATTTTCAGCACACGTGTATAGAAAGCCACGGAGAAGGCATCCATATCTCAAAAGTGATCTTATTGAAACAGCGTACACAAGGAATTCATTTGCAATTCAGTGATGTCTGTGTGATAGCGGAGCGCTTTTGTTTTTGACGTTGAGCCCCTCTTTCTGTGGTCAAGTTGAAATGCCATCTGCATTAGGGTAGAATAAGGGGATTTCGTGGCGAACGATGATGAACGCTTAGAACGTCTGCAAGGTATGTTGCGGCAGCGCGGAATTCTACTTCCTGCCTTTGATTTGTATGGCGGAGCAAAAGGGTTCTACGATTTCGGACCTGTTGGAGGGAGACTTCGTTCACGGTTGAATCAAGTGTGGATTGACCATTGGCTATCTCTCGGCAACATTGTTGAAATTTCATGTCCAACAGTTACACCGTACGAAGTTCTGGAAGCGAGTGGACACGTAGGTGAATTTTCAGATTTTATGACCGTTTGTGGCCAATGCGATGAAGCGAGTCGGGCGGATACACTGCTCGAAGCGCACCATCCAAACCCAGATGCACTCTCTCAATCGGAGCTGCAATCTCTACTAACAAGGGTCAATCCAGATTGTCCATCATGCCCAACTCCCGAATGGAGTCCGGTGGTTGCACAGAATCTGATGTTTTCAACAACCATCGGAGCAGGTTCTTCTGGTCGCCCAGGATTTATGCGTCCAGAAACAGCACAAGGCATGTTCACTTCATTCCCCGCATTGTATCGGCATTTCCGAGAACGACTTCCATTTGGGGCATTACAGGTAGGGAAAGGATACAGAAACGAGATATCACCGCGTCAAGGCATGATTCGCTTACGCGAATTTAACATGGCCGAACTGGAATACTTCATCGATCCAAATGAACGGCCAAACCATGATTTCTCCTCATGGTCATCACACGAAATTTGCCTAATCGACGGCGATGGTGTTTCTCATTCAATGACGCTTCAGCATGCTGCCGAATCCGGGTTGATCCGTCA
>CEQX01033958.1_pt1 | contig 39980 bp, 35 predicted proteins | sample 356261 | NCBI WGS metagenome assembly CEQX01 (sample SAMEA2621076, study PRJEB7988) | marine metagenome | isolation source: saline water (ENVO:00002010), including | reverse complement strand
TCTTTAGAGATATCTCTCATTTGAGCTTGTCTTTCTTCTCCAAATTTCTTGATGATTTCTTCTACCTCATGATCAGGTGATTTATTTCTATTTTCATCATATGTGTAGAACCCTTTACCTGATTTCTGACCTAATCTACCAGCTTCACAAAGAAGATCTCTTAAAGTTTCACCATTAGAGGTTTCTTTATTCCAGCCTATATCTAAGCCTGCAAGATCTGACATTGCGAAAGGTCCCATAGGGAATCCAAAATCAAATAATGCGTCGTCTATGTCCCATGGAAGGGCACCTTCCAGGATAAGCTTATTTGCCTCTCTCTGTCTTTGAGCAAGGATTCTATTTCCAACAAATCCAGGACATACACCAACAACAGCAGCAATCTTTTGAATTTTCTTGGCTATTGCTAGAGAACTCGCTACAACCGATTTGGAAGTTTTATCACCTCTAACAATTTCAAGTAGTTTCATGACATTAGCAGGACTAAAGAAATGAAGACCGATTACATCTTCAGGTCTATTTGTTTGTGCAGCAATTTCGTTAACATCTAAAGCTGATGTATTTGAAGCCAAGATAGCTCCTTCTTTGCATATGCCATCTAACTGTTTGAAGATATCTTTTTTAAGATCCATATTTTCAAATACTGCCTCGATAATTAAATCTTGTGAATCAAGTGCTTCCATAGAAATTTGACCATCAATAAGAGCCATCCTCTCTTCTACTTCTTCATTCGTGATACGCCCTTTAGCTGCTGTATTCTCATAATTTTTCCTGATTATATTCAAGCCCTTATCTAACCTTTCTTGACTTTGTTCAATTATGGTCACTGGAATACCAACATTTGCAAAATTCATCGAAATGCCCCCACCCATGGTCCCAGCTCCAATCACCCCTACACTATTTATTTCTTTAATAGGTGTTTCTTTCTCGATATCAGGTATCTTAGTAACTTGTCTTTGTGCAAAGAAAATATATCTTTGTGCGGCTGATTGAGATCCGGTCATCAATTTCATAAATAAATCTTGTTCAACTTTTAGTCCTTCTTCAAAAGGTAAATTGACCGCAGCTTCAATACATTGAATATTGTATTCAGGAGCAAGGAATCCTCTTGTCTTTCTCGAAATTGATTTTCTAAAGTCGGCAAACAAGGCATCATTTCCTTTGTCAGCTTTTATTTTGTCATCCGCATCCCTGACTTTGACTAATTCTTTTCCTTCCGAAACAATCTTATTTGCAAAACTTATAGCATCCTTCTCCAATTCTCCTTCGTTTGCCATTTCATCCACAAGACCCATCTCATGACATTGCTTGGCAGGCACATGTTCTCCACTTGTCATCATAACTAAAGCTTTTTGCGCCCCAACAATTCTTGGGAGTCTTTGTGTTCCTCCAGCTCCTGGTAAAAGTCCTAAATTGACTTCAGGTAGGCCGCACTTAGCAGATGGCACTGCTATACGATAGTGGCATGTTAGTGCAACTTCTAATCCACCACCAAGTGCTGTTCCATGTATCGCAGCTACAATAGGTTTCGGTGAATTCTCTATCATATCCTGTACGTCATATAAGGAAGGTCCTTTTGGTGCTTGACCAAATTCAGTGATATCAGCACCAGCAATAAATGTTCTTCCTTCACAAATTATTACTATTGATTTAACTGAAACATCTTCAATTGCTGCGCTCACTCCATTATTCAAACCCTCTCTCACATTCGCTGACAAAGCATTAACTGGAGGAGAATTTAGAGTAATGACTGCGACTTCGTCTTTAACTGCTAGTGATGTAACTTCATTTATGGCTGTCATATTTAATTCCTTAATCGTTTTAAATGGAACACTATGCTAGCTCAAAAGGAACTTAAAAAAAATATTATTTATCTCTAGCAGTTATCATGTAATATTCAACATGCTTAGAGATTTTCACAAATAACAAAAAATAAATGTCAGATAGAATTAAATATGGAAATTTACAGGTTTCTGCAGAACTTGATAACTTTTTAAGAAAAGAAGTGGTTGAAGGGATAGATGTTGATCCTGATAATTTTTGGCGGTCCTTTGAAAGGGTGCTCAACGAGTTTGGAGAGAAGAATAAAGAACTTCTGAAAAAAAGAAGAACAATTCAAGAGCAAATAGACAATTGGCACTTATCTAACAAAGATCAAGGTCATAATCATGATGAGTACGTAAATTTCCTGAAGGAAATAGAGTATTTGTTAGATGAAGAAGAAGATTTTGAAATCACAACTCAAAATGTTGATGATGAAATTAAGAAAGTAGCCGGAGCTCAGCTGGTTGTGCCAGTTATGAATGCAAGGTTTGCTCTTAATGCGGCCAATGCTAGGTGGGGCAGTCTTTATGATGCCCTCTACGGAACAGACATGATTTCTGATGAAGGAGGAGCTGAGAAGTCTGGTCCATATAACCCTAAAAGAGGTGAAAAGGTAATCGAGTTTTCAAAGAATTTTTTGGATGAAACTGTGCCTTTAACCTCAGTTAGTTTTTCTGAAGTAACGGGATTTTCTATTGAAAATGGTTTTTTAAAAGTTAGTACTAGTGATCAATCAAGTGATGTATTAAAAGATCAGTCGCAATTAGTAGGCTATGCTGGGGATCCAGATAGTCCTTCAAGTATTTTATTGAAAAACAATAACTTACACATAGAAATTCAGATTGACCCTGAAGATTCTATTGGGAGAGACGATCCAGCAAATATTAAAGATGTAGTACTTGAATCAGCTGTGAGCACTATTCAAGATCTGGAGGACTCAGTAGCTGCTGTAGATGCAGAAGATAAATGCTTAGCATATAGAAATTGGTTGGGTTTAATGCGAGGTGATTTAAAGGAATCATTTATGAAAGGAGGAGAAGAAATGACTCGTTCCTTAAATTCAGATAGAACTTACTCTGATATAAATGGTGATGAAATTACTCTTCCTGGTAGAAGCGTTCTTTTGGTAAGGAACGTAGGGCATTTAATGACCAATCCAGCCATTCTTGATGGAGATGGTAACGAAGTTCCAGAAGGAATTATGGATGCAATGTTTACGATTTGTATTGGTAAACACGACCTTCAAAAAAAAGGAAAACTTGCTAATTCAAGGACTGGAAGTATTTACATAGTAAAACCAAAAATGCATGGCCCTGAAGAAGTGCAGTTTACTTGCGACCTGTTTGCGAGAGTGGAAGAGGAACTCGACCTTGAACCTCTTACTGTAAAAGTAGGCATAATGGATGAGGAGAGGCGAACCACTGTAAATCTCAAAGAATGTATTAGAGCAGCAAGTGATCGAGTCATTTTTATTAACACTGGGTTTTTAGATAGAACAGGTGATGAAATCCATACCTGTATGGAAGCTGGTCCTGTAGTCCCTAAGGCTGAAATGAAACAACAACCTTGGATTAATGCATATGAAGATTGGAACGTAGATGTTGGACTGGAAACTGGTTTTAGGGGAAGGGCTCAAATTGGAAAAGGAATGTGGGCTATGCCCGATGAAATGCTAGCAATGTATGAGAACAAATCGGTACATCCAGAGTCAGGTGCAAATTGTGCGTGGGTTCCCTCACCAACTGCAGCTACTTTGCATGCTATTCACTACCATCAGATTTCTGTTTCTGGACAACAAGAAAATTTAATTTCTAGAACTAAGGCTGATTTAAATGATATTTTATCCATTCCGCTTCTTAAAGATCCCAGTAGCCTGAGTTCCGAAATAATTCAGGCAGAATTAGATAATAATTGCCAGGGTATTTTAGGTTATGTCGTTCGGTGGGTAGACCTTGGAGTAGGGTGTTCGAAGGTTCCTGATATCAATAATATTGGACTCATGGAAGATAGAGCAACTTGTAGAATTTCAAGTCAACACATAGCTAACTGGCTTCATCATAATCTTTGTTCAGAAGAACAAGTTGTCAACACCATGAAAAAAATGGCATCGATAGTGGATGAGCAAAATGCAAGTGATCCCGAATACATAAATATGGCTCCCAGATTTGATGGAGTAGCTTTTTCAGCAGCGCTTGATTTAGCAATTAAAGGAAGAGTTCAGCCAAGTGGTTATACAGAACCCATTCTTCATTCAAAAAGACTTGAATTTAAGTCTTGATCAGAACGCAATTTGACCTTTTAGATCTTACCTTTAGACTTAGATAAGGTTTGCTTTCATTAGTAAAGAAGAAATATTTTTAATTAACCTGTTATTTGCAGTTACTATCTTCTTGAGAAATGAAAATTAATAGAAGACTTGGAGATTATTAATTATGAAAGGATATTGGATCACTTTATGTCATGTGACTGATACTGAAAGATATAGCGAGTATATAAAGCTCGCTGGTCCTGCAATAGAAAAATTCGGAGGTATATTCTTAGCTAGAGGGGGTAATCAAGAAAATCTCGAAGGTGATTCACACGAGAGGACTGTTGTTGTCGAATTTAAATCTTTTGAGGATGCAAAAGATGCTTACCATTCTAAGGAATATAAGAAAGCCTTAGAATATTCATCAAATTCATCTGAAAGACATCTAGTTATAGTAGAGGGTTTGTAGGCGGAGAGTGGAAATACTAGACTTTTTTCTGGTTTGTTTAGCTGCTTTCTTAGCCGGCACCATAAATTCTCTTGCTGGTGGTGGAAGTTTTTTTACTCTCCCGGCCCTCTTGTATGTAGGCATCACTCCTGTATTGGCCAACACCACCAGTGCAGCTGTATTGCTTCCGGGATACTTGGGCTCTGTGCTAGGTTTTAAAGAGACGTACAGGACAATAAATTTGACTTCACTGATTCCGTTACTAATTATCACACTAGTTTTTTCAATTGGTGGAGCTTATTTATTGATCCATTCAACTGATGAGTTTTTTCTGAAATTCATTCCTGTCTTAGTATTATTGGCCACTATGTTATTCATTTTTAATCCAATTCTTCAGGAGGAGAAAAGAAATATAGGTCGAAATCTATCAAAAAAAATTGGACTATCTCTGGTAAGCACTTACGGAGGATACTTCAATGGAGGGCTTGGGATTGCCTTATTATCCGTGCTTTCTCTTGATAGACAATTCAGTCTTAAGCAAATTTCTGCAATTAAGTCATCTTTGTCTTTTCTCATCACCTTCATTTCGGTGAGCATTTTCTTTTTCAATGGTTTCATTGTCTGGTCTTATGTCTTTTATATGATACTTTTCTCTATATTAGGTGGATTTCTTGGAGCCAAAATTACTGAGGCACTACCAACTTATTATGTTAGAAATTTCATAATAATTGTAGGTTTAGGCTTGAGCATATCTTTGATGTATGTGAGTTACTTTAGTTGATATGGTCATCTATGGCGTAGCACTTCTGGGAATTTGCACTCTTTTAGGTCTGCTTATTGGAAAATCAATAGGTTCTCTGCTTGGCATCGAAGCTAATGTTGGAGGTATTGGAATTGCAATGGTTCTCCTCATGTATTTTTCAAGTTCTTTAAATACCTCTTTTAAGATTGGAGATATTTCTGAAAAAGGCATCACGTTTTGGAGTTTGATATATATTCCGATTGTAGTTGCCATGGCCGCAAAGCAAAATGTTGTAGGTGCAATTGACGGAGGATTTATGGCCCTTTTGGCGGGATTCTTAGTTGTAATAATTTCTTTTTTATTTGTGCCACTTATTACAGGAATCAAGAAAAAATAAATGGATATACTTCAAGAAATACTAATAGCTAATAATCTTATAACTGCATTTGTCTTTGTAGGCATTACAGTTTTCATTGCATATTTTTTATCTGAAAGATTAACAAACGGCAAATTCCATGGTTCAGCAATTGCTATTATTCTTGGCCTTTTCCTAGCTTATATATCTGGTATTACTACAGATGGTCAAAACGGTGTAGCTGACTTTGCAGTATTATCAGGTGTAGGTATCCTCGGAGGCTCTATGTTAAGAGATTTTGCTATTGTTGCCACTGCTTATGGGGCAAAGTTAACTGACCTCAAAGCATCTGGATTTGCAGGAATGTTCTCCTTAATTATTGGTGTGGTGCTTTCTTTCAGTTTAGGAGCCATAATAGCAATACTTTTTGGCTATCATGATCCCATAAGCATTACGACTCTTGGTGCTGGATCAGTTACTTTTGTGGTTGGACCCGTCACAGGTAGCGCAATTGGGGCAAGTAGTGAAGTAATTGCGCTAAGCATCGCCGTGGGCTTGGTCAAATCGATACTTGTCATGACTATAACACCAATCGTCGCCAAGACAATTGGTCTTGATAATCCTAGATCTGCAATTGTGTTTGGAGGAATAATGGGAACAAACAGTGGAGTAGCAGCTGGTCTTGCAGCAGTGGATCCAAAATTAGTACCATACGGTGCAATGACAGCGACATTTTATACAGCATTAGGTTGTTTAATTGTTCCTTCGGTAATGTTTATTCTTATCGACTTTCTGTTTTAAATATGAAGGCTCTAATACCCATCTTTTTTTTACTTTTTTCCTGTTCAACAACCCAAATTAATTTGCCAATAAAAAAAGTAGATAATTTCTTTTTGTGTTTTCCAGAAACTGACTCTGAATATCAGTATCTAGACTTGGAGAAGAAGATTGAAATGAAACAACAAATTAGCCAAGAGAAATTTAGCAGAAATTTAGACTGCGGTATTTATTCAAATTATGTGAGCGGCGAGGAAAATTTAAGCGATATAAATGCTGAACAACGCAGAAAGGAAACAGGCGATTGCATGTACAGAGGAGAGCCATGTAGATATGATTAAAAAACTAGGTTCATTTATGCTGATGGTTTTGGCCTTTAAACTCTCTAGCTCTACTTTGATTAATCTTGATTGCGCAATGCAAAATAGCGACAAAATATCTTTCAAATTACTCCTAGGTACTGAGACAGGTAAGGCGATACAAATATTAAAGAAAGGACAATTGAAGATGGATTTGCTGATTACCGAAAAATACTATGAACTCGGACAGTTTACCGATGAGTCCAAGCAAGATTTCATCACTGTATTGAGATTGAGTAGGGACTCTCTAGAAATAAGCTACGCGAAATATATGGAGTTAGTAGAACCGATATTATGTGCAAGAGCTAATTGATACTTGGACGAGTTACGTTTTCAGAATTTGAAGTGCCTTTTTCAATTTCATCCATTAAATCAAGAATATGAGACCTAGAATCTAAACCAAAGTAGTCGCATCTATCTTTAAATAAGCTCAAAACCCTGAAAAGATACCTGTAGATAATTTCTGAATTAATCTTCATTTCTCTTTCGGCCTCAATTAAAACTCTGAATTTATCGATAAATTCCATAGACTGCTTAATATTAAGTATTCTTTCATCTTTTTGAGATGTTTCTGTTAATTCTATTTTTCTGTAGAGGGCAATTAATCTTATTTCTTCCTCAGTGAGCTCAAATCTATGTTTATCCATTACGAAAAGCAGGGTATTAAAATAGTAATGATAATCATTATCATCTATAATTCAAGGAATAAAACTATTCCTTAAAAGTGCGCTATATGAGAAAGAATTTGGTCATAGTTCTTACATTATTCATTTCTTTAACTATTTGGGCAGAATTACCTGAAATGGTTATAGCTGAAGAAAAAGTTCCTGCTGGAATAGATTTTGTTTTTGAGGGTGCTATTAAAGATACTGTTTATCCGGTTTATGAATTTGGACCGGAAGAAGAATCTGATATCCACATAGAAGTCCTTGCAAACTGGAACAAAGATGCTCCTTCAGGCTCTCCTGACGGCGGTTTTGTGGCATATTTAATAGTGAATGCTTTGATAACAAATCAGATGACAAGAGAAGAAAAATTAATTCAATTACGACCTCATGTTAATTTGTCTGATAATTTCCATTATGCTTTGAATACAAGACTTCCTGGTAAAAGAAGTGATCTCTATACTATAAAATTCACTATTCAACCTCCTGAAATAAATGTAGTTGGCATACATTTCGATTGGAAAAGGGATATTGGTTCAATATTGCCTAGTGTTTATTCTTTTCAGTACGAAGATTTGAATTTCAATGAGATTGCAAACTCAAGCAGGAGATAAAAATTAGTTCTTAATAACAACTTTTCCAACCAGTTTTCTTTCAGATAGAAATTTTATTGCATTGATCGAATCTTCAAGATTGAATTCCTTGCATATGTAAGGATCAAAATGACCCTCCTCACATATTTTGCGAATAGCTAGATTGTTCTCTAAGCCTGCTTCAGGATCTTTTCTACCGTACTCACCAGCCCTCACGCCAATCACTGAGAAACCTTTAATCAAAGCCATGTTTATAGGTAAGTTAGGAATGCGTCCACTTGCAAATCCAACCACGAGTATCCTACCTCCCCAGTTTATACATCTAATCGAATGATCGAATACATCGCCACCCACTGGATCATAGATAACATCTGCTCCTTTTCCTTGGGTTAATTCTTTAACCTCTTCCTTAAATTCAACATCATTATTCTTGTGGGTAAGTAAGGTATGACTAGCTCCCCAGCATTTTGTATGTTTGAGTTTCTCAAGAGAAGTGCCTGTTGCAATTACTTTAGCACCTAAATATTTTCCAAGTTGTACGGCTGCCATGCCAACGCCACCAGTTGATCCATGGACTAAGAGTGTCTCACCGCTTTTAAGATTTCCTCTTCTGACAAGAGATACATAGGCTGTCAAATAGGCTGTTTGAAAAGCAGCTGCTTGTTCAAACGACAAATTGGTCGGTTTGGAATAAACCGCTTTATGATTAAGAAGAACGTAATCTGAAAAAGCACCTTGACCTAAGGCTCCAAAGGTAACTTCATCAGAAATATTGAAATTATTTATATTCGAACCAATACTTTCAACAATGCCTGAGCCTTCCATTCCAAGACCGAATGGTAAATTGGGTTTGTGTTGATATTTTCCTTGAGCCATTAGATAGTCAGGAAAATTGACCGAGCTTGCCTTTACTTTGATCAGAACCTCATCAGGCCCTGGTTCTGGAATATCTCTTGTTACTAACTTTATGCCCGACATGTCTTCACTTAGGAATTCACATTGAAGAGTTCTTGATTTCATTGATCTTACTAAAGTTCTTGAGGGCCAGATGGACCGGGTCCATCGTATTTGAAATCTATAATTTTTTTAAATGCTTCTCTTTCAAATAACATATCAGTCCATCTTTTTATATTTGGCTTAAATGCTTGTTCAATTCCTAAAGTGCCAGCTAAATATATTGCATAACTTACACAAATATCTGCAATGGTAAACCTGTTGCTGCATAGATATTCTCTATCATTTAAGGTCGTTTCTAACAATTTCAACCTAGCTACAAACCATCTTTTATATCCTTCAACTGCTGCATCGGCAACACCAGGTTCTTGAAGAGAATATCTAATTACAACTGTTTGTGGAAAAGTAAGAGTTGCATCAGCATGAGTTAACCAATTTAGATAAGCCCCATAATCTTCTTCATCCACATTTACCTTAAGATCTGTTGGTCCATATTTATCAACCAAGTATTGACTTATGCCTACTGATTCAGTCATTTTAGTTTTACCATCGATCATGTAAGGAATTGTGCCCAAAACATTTACCTCCAAGTATTCAGGCTTTAAAAATCTAGGAGGAAAGGGCATCATTTCAATCTCGTAATCCAAACCCATTTCCTCAGCAGTCCAAATTGGCCTTACACCTCTTGAGCCCTCTGTACTATAAATCTTAATAGCCATAATTCACCTCCATAAAATGTATACTATATTGGAGAAATAAATCAGAACAATAAAAAAGGGATCGAACGCTACTTTTTTATTTCACATGGTTTATTATGCATGTGAGAATTATTCTCATTAACAAACAGGAGAGAAAATATGCCTACTGAAATTGAAGTATGGAATTTATTTTGGTTAGCTACTTTGGCAAACGCTGCTTATTTTGTCGGTTTAGCTTTTTTAATATGGGTCAGTTTTAGAGCTGCAAATATGGCTGGCGAGTCGGATAACTTAATTGGAAAGATAGTTGTTTCTATTTTTTGCTTGATTATCGTTTTCCAAGTTAATTTCAATGCTGGAGCTGCAGAATGGGTTGGCAATGGAATAGCAGGAGTATTTGCTGCAATGCAAGCACAAGGAACTGAAATTAGCCAAGGAGCAAAAGATTTTATTTTAAGTGCCCCTGAGCCAGGAGCAGCATTTAATATAGTCCCAGACATATTAACGGCCGTTTTTTTACTTTGTATCTTATTCATGCAGATGTTCAATATCTGGATGAAAAAATAGAATGCGATATTTAACGATTTTAATTCTTTGCATTTCAACCCTTCTTCTTTCTGAAGAATATGAATTTGAACCTGTTCCAAATAAAGCAGAATATTTTTCTGGAAAATTTAATGAAGGAAAGACAATGCAAGATCTAGAGAATTGGGCTGATGAATTTGTAGACTGGGCTGAAGAAAATGATTGGAGAAAAAGTTCAATAACATCAATATTTACTCCTTTCTTTAACGATGATCTTTCTGATGTTGATTATGTTTGGCTGAATATTCTTCCAAATGCTACCGAGCAGTACTCTTCTCTTGGATACTGGTTAAAAAATTCTTCTGAATTTTGGGCAACTATGCCCGCAACCAATACCAGAGTTGTAGATGTTTGGCAGTGGCCTATATCAGCTCCTACTTCAGGACCAACCGATCAAGGCATGGTAAGATTTTCACGCTGTAAATTGAAACAAGGAGTTACTCTGAGAAAGGCCTTCGATGTTTATAAAAGGTTTGCTATTAAAGCTAGGTCTACTGGAGATAATATGGGTCGAAAGATTCTTTTTGAACCGAGTGGAATAGATGATAGTAACTTTGACTATGTTTATTCTTTATACGCCTCCACAATGGGTGAATTTGGTGAGAGTGCCGACAACTTTATGAAAAATCTTGCAGGAACACCTGAAGCAGATGCCCTTAGTGATATATCTTCTTGTTCAAACGCACGTACATACGTCGTAAAAAATATAAAACAAGCCGGTCAATATTAAATTTTTAGGCGAGAATTTTTTTCTCGCCTAATTATTAATATCAAACAATTACATATTGGGTAAAAGGCTTTTCTGTTAATTTCATGTGAACCTTGAATTGCACAATCTAACTTCGATAAGTTATTGAGTTCAGGTTATGCATTCAATTCATAACTTATTTTGATTTATACTAGTAACTTTAGTCATTGGGGAATAAATTGATAAGGAAAATAGGCTTTTTGTTTCTTATCTCATTAATGGGATGCACTTCACAAAAAACTGATATGAAATATCCAGAAACAAAAAAAGACTCTGTCCTCGAAAATAAATTCAATCAAGATATACAAGATCCTTACCGATGGTTAGAGGAATTTACAAACGATGATGTTACTGATTGGGTTGAAGAACAAAATAATCTTAGCAATAAGTATCTTCAAAACAAATATCAAAAGAAAATCAAAGATAGTTTGGAAGCTATTTGGGTATCACAAGATATAAGTATTCCTGTTAGAAGAGGAGATAAGACTTTTTATCATTACAGTGATGGAAGTCAGCAACAGGCTGTGTTTATGATGAAGGGATGTGATAGCTGTGAAGCTAAGATTCTTCTTGATCCAAATGAATTTTCTTCTGATGGAACTATATCTTTATCTGAAGTTAGTGTTAGTCCACAGGGTGAGTATCTAGCTTACTCTGTTTCAGATGGAGGTTCCGATTGGAGAACTTGGCGAGTACTTGATATCTCCACAGGAAAAGATACAGAGGATCTAATAGAGTGGTCAAAATTCTCTTATGCTGTATGGGAATCTGATAGTTCTGGATTTTATTATCAAAAGTATGACAAACCTGAAGACGAACTGTTAGATATAAACAGAAGTCCTCAACTATTCTTTCACAAACTTGGTGAAGATCAGAACCAAGATAAGCTAATTTATGAAGATATTGAGAATCCTGATTTATCATGGTCTATCAGCGTTCCAGAGAAAGGTTCCTACAGAGTTTTATCGATAGGAGAGGGTACTGATGAAAGGAATTTTTTATACATAAGCTTAGATAAATCTCTTGATTTCATTCCAGTCGTTAATAAGTTTGAAGCCTCATACAGATTTCTCGGTGGAGATGAAGATACATTGTGGTTTTTTTCAAACCTAGACGCACCAAATGGAAAAATAATGAATCTCACGATTAAAAATAACGAATTTGAGTGGAGTGAACTGATACCTGAAAAAAGTTACCCTCTATCGGGCGCATCTCTCGCTGGAGATAAGTTAGTTTTAAATTATTTGGTAGATACTATTTCTAGGGTGGAATTTTATAATCTAAATGGCACTTTCGTTAAGGAGTTACAATACGAAAATAAAGGGACCTTATCTGGTTTTGGTGGAAAACTAGATACAAAAATTTCATATTTTGAGTTCTCAAATTTCACGTCTCCTCAAAGGATATATGAATTAGATTTAGAGACTCTTAGTTATTCTTTGTATTGGGAAACCTCTATAGATGGAATGAATAGCGATGACTTTGAAAGCAAGCTTGAGTTTTATGAGTCAAAAGATGGTACGCGAATTCCAATACATATTGCTCACAAGAAGGGTATAAATTTAGATGCTGATACCCCTGTTCTCATTTATGGATACGGGGGATTTAATATACCTATATTACCAAACTTTAGTAAAACCTTTTATACGTGGATGAAATACGAAGGTGTACTTGCCGTTGCAAACCTAAGAGGCGGTTCTGAGTATGGTGACGTTTGGCATGAGAGTGGAATGCTATTAAATAAACAGAATGTTTTTGATGATTTCGCCTTTGGTGCGAAATATCTACATTCGAAGAAAATAGGATCTCCTAAAACAACAACTTCATTAGGGAGATCAAATGGGGGACTTCTTGTGGCCGCTACTATGCTCCAGAATCCAGATCTATTTAGAGTGGCCATACCTCAGGTAGGCGTATTGGATATGTTGAGATTTCATAAATTTACAATTGGATGGGCATGGGAAAGTGATTATGGAGAACCAGAGAAGGAAGAAGACTTTTTAAACCTTTTGAAATATTCGCCTTATCACAACATAGAAGAAGGTGTTTGTTACCCAACTACATTAATCACAACCTCATCAAGAGATGATAGGGTTGTTCCGGCTCACTCCTATAAATTTGCAGCTAGATTACAGGAACTTCAATCATGCTCTAATCCTATTCTTTTGAGAGTAGAGTCTAGGGCAGGTCATGGAGCAGGAACTTCAAAAGACAAGCAAATAGACGAGATAGCAGATATATTTGGCTACGCATTAAAGACTATTAAAGAAAAATAAAATGGCAAGAATTCATGAAATAGAGGGTTGGATCAATGGGGTAAGGGAAGAAATAATTGATCCAGAAAGACCAATTATAGATCCTCATCATCATCTTTGGCACGGACCTAAAAATCCGCCTGGAATCAAGGAAAGTTATAGGTATCTTCTAGAAGATCTATGGAATGATACTTCAAGCGGACACAACATTAAAAAAACTGTTTTTATAGATTGCGGTCAAGAATATTACTCTGAAGGACCAGATCAATTTAAACCTGTGGGTGAAACAGAATTTGTCGTGGGCATCTCCAAAGAAGCTTCAGAAGATAAGTCGAAAGCTCAAATAGCTGGAATAGTTGGACATGCAAACATGATGCTAGGCTCTTCTGTTCGAGAAGTATTAGAAATGCATACTGAAAAGGGCGAAGGCTTATTCAGAGGGATTCGTCATGCCGGAGGATGGGATGAAGATGAGAGGGTAAAGAATGCCCACTCTCATCCGACTCCTCATATATACCTAGAAGAGAAATTTCAACAAGGCCTCCAAGTTTTAGCTTCAATGGACATGGTTTTTGATACCTGGCACTACCATAATCAAATTCGAGATCTTACTAAATTAGCTAAGAACTTACCTGACTTAATTATCATCCATGACCATTTTGGTGGCCCTCTTGGAATAGGACCGTATATCAACAAAAGAGAAGAGATATTTGATAAATGGAAAGAGGATATATACGAGCTTAGTCAGTGCAAAAATGTTTTTTCTAAATTAGGCGGACTAGCTATGCCAGTGAATGGTTGGGAATGGCATAAACGCGACTTGCCAGCAACTTCTGACGAGATCGTCGACGAACAATCCAGATATTATTTACATACTCTTAAATGCTTTGGTTCATCTAGATGTATGTTTGAGAGTAATTTCCCTGTTGATAGGCAATCAGTGTCCTATCATGTTATCTGGAATGCTTTTAAAAAAATGACTGATAATTTGAGTGAGGATCAGAAGTTTGATCTTTTCTATGAAACAGCTAATAAAGTATATAAATTAGAGCCCTAGTTGCTTAACTGTGAGATCTTTCATTATCTCTTTGGATCCACCTCCAATTGCCATCACCTTTACCTCTCTATAAATTCTTTCAATTGCATTGCCCCTTAAGTATCCAGCTCCGCCTAAAATTTGCATGGCTTCACTTGCTATCGATTCTATACACTCCGAGCAAAAAAACTTAATCTTACTTATCTCTGCAACAGGCATATCACCATCATTTATTATTTGGGCAACTTGATTAAGATAGGCATCCATAGCGTCAATTTTCGCTGACATATCAGCAATCTTGTGTCTGATTACCTGATGTTCAATAAGACTTTTCCCAAATGTTTTCCTGTCTTGGCTGTATTGGATGCATTCGTCAAAACACCTTCTAGCCATGCCTAACATCTGAGCTCCCATCATATATCTTTCGTAATTAAAATTATTCATGATTGAAAGAAAGCCTTTGTTCTCTTCTCCCATGAGATTCGAAGCAGGGACTCTGCAATTATCGAAATATAGTGTTGCTGTATCTGATGACCACCAACCCATTTTCTTATCTATTTCTGTTCTTGTGAAACCTGGTGTATCTGCTTCAACGAAAAATAAAGAAATACCTCCCAGGCCTTCTCCTCCAGTCCTTGCTCCAATCACAAAGTAGGAAGCTTGCATTCCTCCAGTGATGAAAGTTTTAGAGCCGTTTAACACCCATTCGTTTCCATCCTTATGAGCTATTGTTTTTATTTGTGCAACATCAGATCCGCCACCTGGTTCAGTAATTCCCAGGGAACCGCCTTTTTTCCCCGACAAAAGATCCGGCAGAGCTCTCATTTTTATTTCTTCATTTGCCAACTCACTTAATGGACCAAGCATAATATTTCGAGAACCTACACTGGCAAAAAGACCTCCAGCACTAGTTCTTCCCATTTCTACCGACACATCCTTCCTCATAAACTGATCATCGAAACCTAGGCCACCATATTTTTCGTCTATTCCAAATCCGAAAACACCAAGCTGACATACTTTTTCATTTATTTCGTGAGGATATTTACCTGCTTCATCCCATTCGTCTACATTGGGCCAAATTTCAGTTTCCAAAAACCTAGACACCATTTCTCGAAAAGATCTTCGCTCGTCTGTATCAAATGGATTACGCATTTACTGATCGAACCCTTGGAGTTTACCTGCTTCCTCTCTAATTAATTCCGGAGAGCCTAACAGCTGTCTATTGAGACCAATTCTCTTGAACCAGTAATGCAGTCCTAATTCATCCGTAAAACCCATTCCACCATGCACTTCTGTTGCAGTTTTAGAGACTTGCTTTCCTACTTCTGATACGTGAGCTTTTGTTTGACATGCCATAAGCCTTGCCTCTTCGGGAACATTGTCCTGACAGTGAGCTGCATGCCATATCATTGAATGACAAGGTTCTAGTTCTGCTGCCATTTCAGCACACATATGTTTTACAGCTTGAAATGATCCGATCAATCTACCAAATTGTTTCCTTTCCAAGGAATAGGCAACAGATTTATCTAACATTACCTGAGCGGCACCAACGGTATCAGCAGCAAGCATTAATCTGCCTGCATCTAAAACTTTATCAATTACAGATTTGTTTTTAGAACCTTCCAATAATTCTGCGTCTACACCATCTAATAACAATTCAATAGAAACTCTAGTTTTATCAACTGTCGTGAGTTCTGTGACTTCGATTCCTTTGCAGGAAGCATCCACAATAAATAACTCTCCAGATTTATTGGCAAGAATATAAGCATCCGCTCCCTTGCCATCTACTAAGAAAAGACTTCTTCCTGACAACTTTCCTTTCGAAAACTCTATGCCAGCATCCTCTCTTGCCCCAACATATTCTGATAAGCCAACCCCGATAACACATTCACCTCCAGCAATTTTAGGTAACCAATTATTTTTTTGATTTTCATCGCCACCTAAATTTATTGCTATTGGTGCCATTACATAAGATCCTGCGTAAGGAACAGGAGCTGTACCAGAACCTAGTGAGGCAGAGACCACAGTAGCAAAGAGCATATTAAGCCCTAAACCACCATACTCCTCCGGAATGATTAAACCACTTAATCCAAGGTCTAAGATCCCTTGATGTATTTCTCTTGCTTTCTCATCCTCTCCATCTGCTACCGCTTTTATAACTTCAAGGGATGCATTATCTCCTAGAAATCTATTTATATTTTCTTCTAGACTCTTTTGCTCTTCAGATAGTCCAAAATACATTTTTACGCTCCTTGAATTTTTGGTTCTTTAGGCATGCCCAAAGCTCTTTCACTAATAATATTTTTTTGGATTTGGTTCGTTCCACCTCCAATAATCAGCCCCAAATAATACATATAGGTCATTTGCCATGCTCCGTTATCTCTAAGATGAGGACTATCTTCATATAGAGTTCCAAGCTCTCCCATTGCATCGATTGCTAAACCTTCCAACTCATGCCTCAACTCTGTACCTTGAAGTTTCACGATTGACTTAGCGAGATTGGCATCTTGCCCTTCATTTATTTGTGAAGATAAAATTCTCAGAGCATTCGATTGTTGCGCCATTAATCTTCCTTGGATAGATAGTAGCCTATCTCTAAAAATAGGTTTATCAATTACTCTTTGTCCATCGATAGTTTCATTTTTCATGAGATCAATTAAAGAGTTAAGCCTATTTTGAGTAACATTAGGATCTGCAAGAGAGCCTCTTTCATGCCCAAGAGTTGCATTAGCTACCTTCCAACCTTCACCTCTGGCTCCAACAATATTCTTTGCAGGAATACGCACATCTGTAAGGAAAAGTTCATTGAAGTCAGAATCACCAGTCATCTGTTTAATAGGTCTTCGATCTATGCCTTCAGCATCCATTGGCATGAGTAAATAGCTTATACCTTGATGCTTTGGAGCATCTGGTTCAGTTCTAACTAAAATGAAACACATTTGCGATAAATGTGCCGTGCTAGTCCATATTTTCTGACCATTAATGACCCATTCATCTCCATCTAATTCGGCTTTTGTTTGTAAACTTGCCAAGTCACTACCAGAGTTTGGTTCTGAATATCCCTGACACCATAGAATTTCCCCTCTAAGTGTCGGTCTTATATATTCTTGTTTTTGTTCTTCAGTCCCCAAAGACAAAAGCGTAGGCACAAGCATCTGGATTCCTTGACCACCCGCAGGTTTGGGAATAGGTGATTTGGCAAATTCCTCAGCAATTATTCGAAGTTTGATGATATCCATATCTCCACCAAATCCACCATACTTTTTTGGAATTGACCTAGCGAAATATCCATTATCTATTAGCTTTTGTTGCCACTCGACTCTACTTTCGCTTCTAGGCGGGCCACTCAACTTCGTATTTTCATTCTCTTTAATAAAATGAATTACTTCATTTCTGAATTCATCGTATTGAGGTCCGTATTCTAGATCCATGAATATCTCCTATGTGTTCTTAATTTCTATATAGAATAAGACGAGTCTAGGTTATAAACAAGCCAATTCAATTAGATTAAATCAATATACAAAAGGAATAATAGATTTTCGTGTTTCTGGATAATTTTTAATATTAGATTTTGACCACTCATGGTTCGATCTTGCTCTTGGAACTAAATTGGCAAAGGTCCATAAAAAAAAGACAAGGCCAGATGGACTCATAGTAAGAATTGCCCACCCCAACCATTCAACCAGTTCACCAAAATAATTGGGGCAACTTACAAACTTGTAGAGAAAACCTTTGGGAGTATGGTAACCCTCGCCATGAACCTCTCTAAGTTTCATCAAAATATTGTCTGACTTAATATTTATAAACATACCTAGATAAAATAAAACTAAACCGAAATAAAAATAGGGAGAGGTCAAAAGTTCCTCAATGAGGTTGCTGAGTATAAATATCCATGAAAATTGAAGGCAAACATTTATAACATTAAACAGGCTTGCCATGAAGACAACTAAAATGCTCATCTGTTTACCATTAAGCTTAGCCCTAAAAGGCCAGATTAAGGCTCTATGTAAATAATGAGATAACCAAATAACAGATAAAACTATCTCAGCTAGATCAATGTTTTCCTCGATAATGATAAAAAAAACAATAACACCCAGAATCGTTGGAGATTCCATGACTATCCATCCCGTTCGAGCAGATAAAGTCTTGGACGAATCTAAGCTAAGAAATCTGCCGTAAGGAGCATCCTTGAAATAAAGGCTAATAAAAACAACAAAAGCCAGGCTAGACCAGAAAAGTAGGAAGTATAGGTATAAATCTTCTAAGCTCATAAAATGAGCTTAACAGTATAATTGTTAATCAGGTATCCAATTTATACTGAGATACCTAACATAAGGGCGAATGAGATCACCGCCATTGAGACCGATAAAACTATGTACAATGAAGTTATTAATCTGTCTATCCACAAATAGTTAAAACCTTCCGTAAAATCTATAGCATCAATACTTTTTATAGCCATGGGTTGACCAGAATGCTTATTTTTTCTGTATATATCTTTCATACTGTATAAATATACAGTATTTATTCTTTTTTGCAATACTTTCACTAAATATCTTAATTTATAAACTTTTCAAGATCGCTCAAAATTGTTAAATTGCAAGGAATCAAACTTGGGGATAAATTATGGGCTTAGTAATAAGAACTTTTTTCATAGCAGTTTTTTTTGCAGTTGTGATATTTCTATTAGGTGCGAACAATGTTTTCTCGATTAAAGATGATTTTCAAGATTTTGCTATAAAAAAAAATAAATCTATCAAGGTTGACCTGAATCCAAATAGAGAAGCTTATTTTGGTGACTTACATGTGCATACCAGATACTCTTTCGATGCTTTTATATTTGGCACTACTGCCTCGCCAGATGATGCATATGAGTACGCTAAAGGCTCAGCTATAAAACATCCTCTAGGTTTTGATATGCAATTAGATGATCCATTAGATTTTTATGCTGTAACAGATCATGCAGCTTGGTTAGGAATGATCCGTGCTTATGCAGACCCTAATTCAAAACCAGGGCAATTAGATTTTGCAAGTGACTTACATGGCTTGAATGAGCCTGAAAATTTAAATACAAATACTTTTACAAAAAGAGCGAGTCTATTTGCATCACTTATATCCAACGAATTAGTGGAACCTTCAAAAAATCCTTTAAAGATATTGGGAGCTTATTTGAATGAAGATACTATTTATGGCACCGCAGCTTACGATAGACAAACTCATCAATCAGCCTGGAGGGACATCGCCGAAGCTGCAGAAAGACACAATAGTCCTGGTGAATTTACAACTTTTATTGCTTATGAGTTCACTTCAAGCGGTCCTGGACAAAGTAATTTGCATAGAAATGTAATATTTCAAAATAGTAAAGCCCCAATTCAACCCTTTTCGATCGTTGATTCTGCTAATCCCGAAGACTTGTGGAACTGGATGGATAATTTAAGAGATCTTGGGGTTGAAAGTCTTGCAATACCTCATAATTCAAATGGTTCGAATGGACAAATGTTTAAGCTCGTCGATTGGGCAGGTAACCCTATGAATGATGACTATGCCTCGAAAAGAATGAGAAATGAACCGTTAGTTGAAATAACACAAGTTAAGGGAACTTCTGACACTCATCCGCTTTTATCGCCAGATGATAACTGGGCAGATTTTGGAATTATGAACAATAGAGTAGCTTCTCCTTTTTATTCTAGTCCTACCGGAAGCTATGTCAGGAATGCTTATTTGAGAGGTCTTTCACTCGATTCTGAATACAGGATTAATCCTTATAAATTTGGCTTGGTTGGAGCTAGTGATACTCACACGGGAGCGATATCAGACAAGGAATCAGATTATCATTCTAAAATCGGCATTTTAGATGGTACTCCAGAACTTAGAGGAGCCGCTCCATTAACGGAATCGTTTAAGAGGCAAATTGAAGAATCAGGCTCCAATGTGATCATACGAGGATACAAAGAAATTGATGATCAAGAGTACATAGATACTGGTTATACCGAATGGGGAGCATCAGGACTAGCAGCAGTTTGGGCAGAAAATAATACTCGGGAGTCTATATACAATGCTTTTAGAAGAAAAGAAACATTTGCAACCACAGGTAGCAGGATTAAAGTAAGGTTTTTTGGTGGTTACGATATCAAAGATGCGTTCAATGAAGCAGATCCTATAAGCTTTGCTTATTCAAAAGCCGTAACAATGGGATCAGATATTCTTCAATCAGAGGAGAAGGTTCCACAGTTTATTGTTTGGGCCTTAAGGGATCTCAAAAGAGCACCTCTTGATAGGGTTCAGATAATAAAAGGTTGGACAGAATTAAGCGGAAAACCACATGAAAAAATATATGACGTAGCTTGTTCAAACGGAAGAAAACCAAATTCTAAAACAAATTTATGCAAAACTTCCAAGGCTTCAGTAGATATAAGGAATTGCAACATCTCAAAAAATTATGGTGCTAACGAATTAAGAGTCGTATGGGAAGATCCTGATTTTGATCCCGATCTTAAGGCTTTTTATTATGTAAGAGTTTTGGAGAATCCTACATGCAGATGGTCAACATGGGACGCTATAAAGTCTGGAGAAAAACCTAGGAGTGATTTGCCTTTGACTATCCAAGAAAGGGCGTGGAGTTCACCAATTTGGTACATACCAGATAATGACGGCATTTCGGTAAGCAACATTCTTCCAGAAGATATTTAACGAGAGAATAAGCCTGACTTCAGGCAACAATTCCTTTTCAATTTTAGCTTTACTTGTTAAATTGACCTTATTCAATTGGGGAGACATATGTTCAAAAATAGACAAATTATTTTAACTTTGTTGATTATTAGCGTACTCTGGAGCTGCACTTCACCAGACGAAATTGTAGATTATACTGAGGCCTTGGTTGTCGCTGATCCAGAGCCCGGCAGCACTCCTGGATTTAACCAAGAAAGAAATGTTTATTTTGGTGATCTGCATGTTCATACCAAACACTCTTTTGATGCTTATATCTTTGGCACAACTGCAACACCAGATGACGCATATGATTATGCCAAAGGAAAGGTCATTCAACACCCTCTTGGCTATGATATGCAACTTAGAGAGCCTCTAGATTTTTACGCGGTTACTGATCATGGTTTTTTACTAGGAAGTGTCGAAGGTTGGGCTGATCCAAATAATGGAAGAGAAGGAACAGAACCTTTCCATAATTTAAATGCGCCCGAAAATCTAACTCAAGAATCCATAGCGCATAGGTCTCAACTTTTTCAGAACTACGTGAGGAACATTGCTGCTTTCAGTAATATCTGGACCAGAACAGTAGCTTATATAACTGGAGATACTGCGAGGGGATCAACACTATATGATATGGATGTACATCGAACAGCTTGGAAAGATGTTATAGAGAGCGCACAAAGACATAATGATCCCGGTAATTTTACTACTTTCGTAGCTTATGAATTTACAGCATCAACTACCAGATCTTCAAATACTCAAGGGTCATCAGCTCTAAGATGTTTATTTACAGGGAGTGGTTGTGGTTTTGACGGAACTCCTCCGTTTGAAAATGCCAATCTTCATAGAAATGTTATCTACAAAGGCAACAAATTTACAGTCGAGCCTTTCACAAGATTAAAATCAGTTAATCCTGAAAACCTTTGGTCTTGGATGGATGATCTAAGAGATAGAGGAGTGGATACCATAGCAATACCCCATAATTCTAACGGATCGAATGGACAAATGTTTGAGATGGAAAATTGGGAAGGACTTCCTATCAGTACTCAATACGCTGAATTTAGAATGCGAAATGAACCTATTGTTGAGATGACTCAAGTAAAAGGAACATCTGAAACACACCCAATTTTATCTCCAGATGACGAATGGGCAGATTTCGAGATTATGTGGCAGAGAATTGGGAACTCCATTTACAGCAGACCTTTTGGTAGTTATGTGAGACAGGCTTATCTTGATGGACTTGGGATGGATGAAGAAGGAAGAGGAAATCCCTATAAATTTGGAATGGTAGGTGCTAGCGATACTCATACTGGAGCAATTTCGGATGATGAATCGGATTTCCATTCCAAAATCGGTATATTTGACGGAACACCAGTTGGCCGAGGATCAGTACCAATTTCTGATGAACAGGTCGAAACATTGACCGGAGGTCAAGATATTAGACAATTGTCTTTTAAGAAGGTTGGTGGTCGAAATTTCAATAATACAATTTTTAATACTTGGGGTGCTTCAGGTTTAGCCGCCGTATGGGCAGAAGAAAATACACGAGATTCAATATTTGATGCTTTCAGGAGAAAAGAAACTTACGCCACCTCAGGTAGCAGAATCAAATTAAGATTCTTTGCAGGGTATGATCTTGATGAGATAAATCTCTCTAAAGATGACCTAATTAAGGAGGCTTACAAAAAAGGAGTTCCAATGGGCCAGGATTTAGCAGCCTCTCAAGGCAAGGCACCATCTTTTCTCATTTGGGCTATGCGTGATAAAAATGCCGCCCCTTTACAAAGAGTTCAGATTATTAAGGGATGGGTAGAAAAGAATAGTGGACGTCCCTTTGAAGAAGTAATCGATGTTGCATGCTCGGATGGATTACTTCCTGATCCTTCGACTAAACGCTGTCCTGATAATGAAGCGCTAGTAGATATATCAGATTGCTCTATAAGCTCGGACAGGGGAGCTAATGAGATTAAAACTATTTGGACTGATGATTCCTTTGACTCGTCCATGAAGTCTTTTTATTATGTTAGAGTATTAGAGAATCCAAGTTGCAGATGGTCAACTTGGGATGCAATTAAAAATGGAACGAAACCAAGAGAAGATTTACAACCAACAATACAGGAGAGAGCCTGGTCTTCTCCGATTTGGTATTCATATTAATTAGTTATTAAAGGAGAAATAACATGTTACAAAATGATCCTGAACTTTTTGAACTATCCATGTCTGAAAAAACTCAGCCATTAATGGATCTGGTTAAAAAACACTGTGAAGAGAATGTAAAACCAATACAAGCCGAATATTCTGCCTTACAGAATGAAAAAGAAGATAGATGGTCTTGGCATCCAAGACAAATTGAACTTATGGAAGGTGCAAAAGAAAAAGCAAGGGAACTTGGCTTATGGAATTTCTTTTTACCCGACCCAGATGGCAATATAGGTGACGGCCTTACGAATCTTGACTATACATATGTTGCAAGTGAGATAGGAAAATATCCGCTAGCATCAGAGAGCATGAATTGTTCCGCCCCCGATACAGGAAATATGGAAGTTTTGGAAAGAGTTGGGACTGAAGAACAGAAAAAACAATGGTTAGAGCCTCTGCTCAATGGTGAAATTCGTTCTGCTTACGCTATGACTGAGCCAAATCTGGCTTCTTCAGATGCAAAAAACATTAGTACGAGTGCCGTTTTAGATGGAGATGAATGGGTCATAAATGGCGAAAAGTTTTATATATCAGGAGCCGGTGATCCGAGGTGTAAGATAATGATAACGATGGTGAAGACCAGTCCTGATGCACATCCATCCAAACAACAATCACAAATCCTTGTTCCTAAAGATACTCCCGGTGTCGAGATACTAGAGGGTATGCAGGTTTTTGGTCATGATCATGCTCCTCATGGTCATATGCATATTAAATTTAACAATGTTAGAGTGCCAAAAGAAAATATTTTATTAGGAGAAGGAAGAGGCTTTGAGATATCACAAGTAAGACTGGGGCCTGGTCGGATTCATCACTGTATGAGAACCATAGGTAAAGCAGAAACTGCACTAGAGTTGATGGTAAAAAGGGCTGGAACACGGGAAGCATTTGGTAAGCCTATAGCTAAGCTAGGTGGAAATTTAGAAATTATTTCTAGAGCAAGAATTGAGATAAATGCAATGAGACTTGCAGTACTTCAAGCTGCAAAAGCAATGGATGTTCTAGGAAATAAAGAAGCTAGAGTTTATATCAGTGCTATCAAGGCTATGGTTCCTGAGAAAGCTTGCAAGATTATCGATCAAGCTATTCAAATGCATGGCGCGGCTGGTATTTCACAATGGACTCCTCTAGCTGGGCTTTATACTGATATAAGACATCTTAGGTTTGCTGACGGTCCTGATGAAGTTCATCACATGGTTGTGGGAAGAGCCGAGATGCAAAAGTATGACCTATGGTAGAAACTAATTCCTAATCCCAGGGAATAAGTTTATGAAAAAGGTTCTAATAGCTAATAGAGGTGAAATAGCAATTCGTATTGCTAGAACCTGTAGCGATTTAGGCCTAAAAACTGTTGGAATTTACTCTGAAGACGATGCTAATTCGTTACATCTTTCAAAAGTTGATGAAGCTTACAAAATAGAAGGAAAAGGGTCTCAAGCTTATCTAAATGCTAAGGAGGTCATAGCTGTTGCAAAAAAATCAAAAGCTGATGCTATTCATCCAGGATATGGCTTTTTAAGCGAAAATGCTTCATTTGCTGCGGCTACCAAAAGAGCCAAAATCAAATTCATAGGACCAAACGAAAGAACCCTAAAAACCTTCGGAGATAAAACTTTAGCAAAAGAACTTGCGCAGAGTTTAGGAATCCCGGTAATTGCTGGAACAGAAAAAAAGACCTCCCTAAGACAAGCACAAAGTTTTTTTAAATCTTTAAAAAATAATTCTTCAGTTGTAATTAAAGCAATATCTGGAGGAGGTGGAAGAGGTATGCGAGTAGTTTCGCAATCTGATGACCTCAAAGACTCTTACGATAGAGCTGCATCAGAAGCAAAAACTGCATTTGATTCCCCTGATTTGTACATAGAGGAATACCTCTCAGATTATAGACACATAGAGTTGCAGATCCTAGGGGATGGTACCGGGGAGGTTAGTCATTTGCATGAGAGAGAATGTTCTATCCAAAGACGTTATCAAAAACTTATAGAAATAGCACCAAGCCCTAGTTTAAACATTGAATTAAAAACCAAAATGATCGAAGCCTCTCTCTCGTTAACAAAAAAGTTGAAATATGAAGGGCTAGCAACTATTGAGTTTTTGGTAAATGTTGAAAAGAATGATTTTAGGTTCATAGAATGTAATCCAAGGTTGCAAGTAGAACACACTGTGACTGAGTCTGTTCTTTCTTTAGATCTGGTTAAGACACAACTTCAAATAGCTTCTGGTAAAACTTTAAAGCAGATTAAGCTCGCACAAGAGAATATTCCCGAGCCCAAAGGATTCGCAATTCAATCAAGAGTCAATATGGAAACTATTGATTCTCAAGGTAATGCAAATCCTAGTGGGGGAACTTTTGAAAAATTTGATTTGCCATCTGGTCCGGGAGTAAGAGCTGATAGTTATGGTTACGCAGGATATGTAACAAATCCTTTATTTGATTCTTTAATAGCAAAAATAATCACTTATTCCTCTCAAGATAACTTTAAACAAGCTATCAATAGAAATTATCGATCTCTTTGCGAATTTAAAGTTTCAGGAGTCCCAACAAATTTAAATCTTTTAAAGAATATCTTGAGTAATAAAGATTTTAAAAACAACAAAGTCCATACCAATTTCTTTGAAAACAACATTGATACACTCATTTCTCACAAGACGCATTTAGATCTTTCTGATATCAATAGAAGCATATCTAATAATATTCCCAAAAGAGGAAAAATAGAGGACCTAGATCCATTAGCAGTTCTTGATCATGGTAAGTCTGATGGGGTTTTTGTAGATCAATCAGAGAATATTCTAGAACTTCAACAAAAGGATATTAAGGAAGGTTATGAAAGTGTGAACTCTCCTATGCAAGGCATGATAGTTAAATTTAATGTAAACGTTGGAGATAGAGTCTGGGAGGGAAAGACTTTAGGAATCATGGAAGCCATGAAAATGGAACATGAGATAACATCACAAGTAAGTGGCGTTGTTGAAGAGATATCTGTCACGAGTTTAGATACAGTTTTTGAAGGTCATTCTTTAATGCTAATTCGATTAGAAGATGTTGAAAAACAAATTTCGAGTGAAGATGAAGAAATAGATCTAGATTTCATAAGACCAGACTTGAGAGAGGCTCTTGATAGGAAACAAGCTAGTCATGATATTAATCGCCCCGAAGCTGTAAAGAAAAGGCACGGAACAGGTCATAGAACTGCAAGAGAGAATATTACTCATCTTTGTGATGAGGGAAGTTTCCTTGAATATGGTTCCGTAGTAATTGCCGCTCAAAGACGCAGAAGAAGTGAAGAAGACTTAATAAAAAATACAACTGGTGATGGTATGGTTTGTGGCCTGGGACATGTAAATGGTGATTTATTTCCCGAGAGTGCCTCAAGAGTAATGGCCATGTCATACGACTATATGGTTCTTGCAGGTACGCAAGGAAAAATGAATCACCAAAAGAAAGACCGAATGTTTGAAATTGCAGAAAAAAATGAATTACCAACCATTTTATTCGCTGAAGGCGGCGGTGGAAGACCAGGAGATACTGATACAGCAGGCGTGGCTGGGTTAGACTGCCTTGCTTTTACTTACTTTGCTCAACTTTCAGGACTGGTACCTGTCATAGGGATAACAACAGGTAGATGTTTTGCAGGAAATGCAGTTCTTTTAGGCTGCTGTGATGTGATTATTGCAACGGAGGATTCAAATATAGGAGTCGGTGGACCGGCTATGATCGAAGGTGGAGGTTTGGGAGTTTTCACTCCAGATGAAATCGGACCAATGGATGTGCAGGTACCAAATGGCGTAGTAGATATTACTGTTAAAGACGAAGATGAAGCAGTTGAGGTAGCAAAAAAATATCTTTCTTATTTTCAGGGACCTATAAATAAATGGAAAGAACCAGATACCAGAAAACTAAGATTTACAGTTCCTGAGAATAGACTTAGATACTATGACATGAGAGATATCATTGAAGGTATGGCCGATATAGATTCAGTTCTGGAAATTAGAAAAGACTGGTCACCTGGAATTATTACTTCATTTATTAGAATAGAAGGTAAACCTGTAGGAGTAATAGCAAATAATCCAGGACATTTATCTGGCGCAATTGATTCTCCAGGAGCTGACAAAGGTTCAAGATTCATGCAACTATGTGATGCTTTTGATATACCCATCCTTTCGCTTGTTGATTGTCCGGGTATCATGGTTGGACCTGAAAGTGAAAAGTCCGCTTTAGTGAGACACGCTAGCAGAATGTTTGTAGTAGGAGCTAACATTGATACTCCCTTAATGACTGTAATTATCAGAAAAGCTTACGGACTTGGTGCTCAAGCCATGGCAGGTGGAAGTTTTAGCAGTCCTTTGTTTACTGTGACTTGGCCTACAGGAGAATTTGGAGGAATGGGTTTAGAAGGTGCAGTTAAGCTTGGTTACAGAAAAGAACTTGAAGCTATTAAGGATCCCAAAAAAAGAATAGAAGCTTATGAAAAAATGGTGGCGGATAGTTATCACAGAGGAAGAGCAGTTAATATGGCTTCTCACTTCGAGCTTGATGATGTCATTGATCCTGCAGAAACAAGAAATTGGGTATCAAGTGCCCTTAAGTCATTACCTCCAAAATCAAGATCTGGTAAAAAAAGGCCAAATATAGATACTTGGTAACATAATCTAGAAAATTGCCTTTAATTTTTGATTTTATTGTACTTTTAAGAAATGAAACAAAGACTAATAATCTTTTTTATATTAGGGATTATAATCCTTATTGTTGATTTATTATTTAATGAAGAAAGTGATAATAAAATTACCATTTTCGAGTCTGAAATCAATTCTTTAATCGGAACCTGGGTTACTCAGGTTGGAAGAGAGCCAACACTTCAAGAGGTAGATGGGATAATCAAACAACTTCTTGATGAAGAAATTCTTTATCGAGAGGCAATAAGGCTGGGGTTAGATAAAAATGACATAATCATAAAACGGAGATTGGCCCAGAAAATTGGTTTTTTAAGACAGGAACAAGAGACTACTAAGCCTACCGAAAAAGAAATAGAAAGTTTTTATGATGATAATAGGAATAAGTATTATGTTGAAAAAAGGATAACCTTCTCGCACATATATTTTAGTACTGCTATTGATAGCGAAATAAAAGCAACTGAGGCCCTAAACAACATTAATAATGGTAAATCGGAATCTAATTTCGGAGAGCCTTTTTTGCTTGGAAAGAACTTTTCTTCCAAAACAATATCTGAAATTGAAAGATCGTTTGGAAAAAACTTTGCTGACCAGATTCAAAACATAAACCCTAAAGAATGGTCGAGTCCATTATTATCTGAATACGGACATCATCTCATTTATATAAATTCAGTGTCCGATCCTTTCACTCCATCTTTGAAAGACATAAAAGATATTGTCATCAATGACCTTATTGTTGAGAGGCAATCTAACTCAGTAAAAGAATATCTCAAAGAATTGAGAAAGAAATATCAAATAGAGATATTGGCTGACTTAAATGAAATATCTCGATAAGTCCATTCTTTTACTTCTGGGGTTGTTAGCTACATTCTCCGTAGAAACTCATGAAATGAATCCGGCTAGACTAACCATGGAAGAAGGAGATGGAGGGTTTTATTCTGGTCTGTGGATGTTTCCTTCAAATGCATTAGGTCTTCCTGCAGAAGTAAGTTTTACCGATTGCTCAGATCAGGAGAGGTCATTACCTGAAATTCAAGGAAAATATATAGTTACTAAAATAGAAATTAACTGTGAAGGTTCTATAAAAGGTAAAGAAATAGCATTCAAGGGCCTTACAAGGCTTACAGACGCATTAGTGAGTATAAAATTCCTAGATCAAACTTCCTATGAAGGATTAGCTACAATTAATTCCTCTAAGTTTGATATACCCGATGAAGTAAGTATTTATCCAACAAGTTACTTTTGGCTTGGCATAGAGCATCTGCTCAGCGGTATTGATCATATGTTATTTGTATTTGGCCTTTTGTTTTTAGTCTCGGGAGCTTTGAATCTTGTCAAAACGATTACCGCATTTACTGTAGCTCACAGCATAACATTAGCTCTATCTGTATTAGATTTCATTACTTTTCCTCAAGCCTCTACGGAGGCTTTTATAGCTCTTACAATTATCTATCTTGCATTAGAGGTTGGTGATCGGCATAAATATAACTCCACTCCTTGGATAATAGCTTTTGGTTTTGGACTGTTACATGGTTTAGGATTTGCTGGAGCTCTTTCCGAGATTGGCATAAATAACGAAAGCCTTATTTTATCTCTGTTGTTATTTAATTTGGGTATAGAAATGGGTCAGTTAATGGTTTTACCTTTTTTTGGAATAATTATCTACATACTTGAATTCGATAAAATAAAGATTGAGGTAAATACCTTTGCAAGTTACTTTATAGGTGGATTAGGAACTTATTGGCTTATCGAGAGAGTAATTTCCATTTAAAGAGAAGGTGAAAATATGGACGAAGTAGAATTTAAATTTGTAGAGAGTAATGGAATAACTTTGAAATTAGCTATGATGGGCGAAGGCCCTTTAGTTATTTTTTGTCACGGTTGGCCTGAGAGTTGGTATAGCTATAGGCATCAACTACCAGTAGTTGCAGCTGCAGGATTCAAAGCTGTTGCCTATGATGTACGGGGATACGGAGAATCTGACAAACCTCATGAAATTGAATCTTATACAATGAGAAATATGACAAATGACGTGATTGGTATTATCGATGCACTTGAGTACGAAACTGCAATAACCATTGGTCATGATTGGGGTGGCCCCATTGCTCTACACACTGCAGCTCTAAATGAAGACAGAATAACAGCAACTGGATCTTTGTCTGTCCCTTTCACAGGAAGAGGACCGATGCCAGCATTAGATCTATGGAGAGAGATTTATAAAGATAATTTCTTCTATCAATTGTACTTTCAAAAAGAAGGAATAGCTGAAGCTGAATTTGAGTCTGATCTTCCTAAGTCTTTGTTTATTACATACACAAACAGTGATGGAAGAGGAATGAAAAACAATTTAGAAAAAGGCCAAAGTGGATTAGTGCCTAAAAAAGACAAAAATTCTACTTTTTTGGAGGGTATGGAGGTATTTGATGATTTCCCCAGTTGGTTCAACCAAACTGATTTAAACTATTTTGTGAGTCAATTCGCAGTAAGTGGCTTGAGAGGTCCGTTTAATAGATACAGAGCACAAAATATTGATTGGAATGAACTACAAGAATTAGATAAAAAACTTTCTCAACCAGCATTCTTTATTACCGGAACTTTAGATCCAGTTAATTTTTTTATATCTTCAAGTGAACCATTAATAGAAAGGATAAACTCAAATTATGAAAATCTCCTTTTTGCAGAGGAGCTGGAAGGTATTGGTCACTGGACCCAACAAGAGGCACCCGATGAAGTAAATGAATTGATATTGGAATTTCTTCAAAAAGTATCGTAAGTTAAATTTATTAATGACTAAAGTAAAAATTTATAATGTAAATGAGCAAACCATTGCAGTAAGAATTTTATTACTCGCATTTTCTAGCGATCCTTGGAAACGTTATCTTATGCCTGATCCCTCAACTTATATCAAGAATTCAATATTATGGTTCGAGAATGCAGTTAGACAATCTACTGAATCGAAAACACTCTTTGGTACAGACGATAAATCAGGTATTGCCACATGGTTTAAACCAAATTATGAATTAGAATTTGAGGAGATTGAGGAGACTTTTAAGGAATTACCAAAAGAGCATGAAAAAGATATTTTTCAATACTTTAAGGAGTTTGAAAAAAATAAACCTAAAGATGCTTGGTATTTAGAGTATCTCGGAGTTGATCCTGCAAGAACATCACTGGGGCTTGGTTCGTTTCTGCTTAAACATTCTTTGGCTGAGATTGATAATCTGCGTCAAGCCGCTTATCTAGAGTCATCAAATCCTAGGAATATGTCCTTATACAAGAGGCATGGATTTGAGACACTTACAAAAATTCAGTTCGGTGAGGGGCCTCCAATGCACACAATGTACAGAGAAGCAAGATAGACAAATTTACTATTTGTACTTCAAATAATCAGCTAACTTAGTTTGCCCTATCGAGTCCCGATTCAATAATCCATGCAATCAATTTCCTGTGAGATCTTGTAGGTATATCCGTTGATGATCTTTTCACAAGCTTTTGTATATCCCTTAGTGCGGTATATGCAGCAGCTGTAGCAAATTCATCATAATAATCTTGGGAAAGAATTCCTATCAATCTTCTTACATAAGTTGTTTGAATGTTTCTTCTTATTGAACTAACTTTATTGTCCTCATCACCCGTGAATATTGCTTTCGTTAAATCATCAATAACCTCATATACCGAGTACGAATTACCATAAAGTTCGGTATCTGAGATTCTTGCCAACGTCCACGCATTAAGAATATGGTTAAGTACAGAGCTTTGTATACTCAGTATTAACTTGTGCATTTGTGGATCTTCATGTCTGTCGTATAAGTCGAACATCCTTCTTTCAACTTGAACGCGTTTAAGAAGATCAGCATTTATTGGAAACGCGTTCTTCGAAAAGGCATATTTCTGAAGTGCCATCATTGCTTTTTTTTGCTCCTCATATGGAACAGGGCTGTAAGGGTCTTTATTGGGATTGTCTTTTGGATTAGATCTCTCTACATGCACGCCACCAACATGTCTTGAAATTACTTCTAGAGATCTTCCATATTCTCGAATTAAAATTCTATGAGCTAGTCTATATTCTTCCCAAGACTCAGCTTTATTGCTTAACTTTGCAATGAGTTTGTTTTGAGTATCGTTAACCAAGTCCATTCTTTGGATCGCATATTCAACAGGATCATTTGTTAAATCGTAAATCATTGCCCTGGGATCAATGCCTCTTCCAGGGTATCTCATATCTTCTGAATCATTAGCAAACATATGTTCAGGTTTGTCAGATTCCATGACTATGCGACTGAGATCTTCTTCAGATAAATTTGGTGTGTATCCGTATTTGATAGCCCATATATCGTAAGGCCCTGGCCTAACATCATAGTAATCTCCTTGCTCAGTTCCAAGAGGTGCCAGATTTATAGCTGGATACTCCATAACAGAGGCTGTGACTCCTCTTTTAGAAGTAATCTCTTTTTTATGCACATCAGTAGGATTGTTTAGGTAGCTTCCTTTAAAGTTATGATTTAAGCCTAACGTATGACCTACCTCATGAAGTGCTAACCTTTTTATCCCTTGTTCTAATATGCGCGGATCATTTAGATCCAAACTATCTGCAAGCAGCAAACCCTCTTGTAATGAACTGCCAGCAGAGCAATTATTATGGTCTATTGGCTTATTAAAAACAGAATCTACATTTACTCTCGCAGTTAGATAAACCCACTCTAGCATTATGTCAGCACCTAAAATTTCACCTGTTCTAGGATTTGTGAAACTTGGCCCATATCCACCGAACATAGGGTTAGGCGAAGATGTCCACCGCAGTACATTATATCTAATGTCGCCAGCATCCCATTCAGCATCATCTGGTTGTATTTTTACTTCAATAGCGTTGATGAAGCCTGCTGCTTCGAATGCCTCATTCCAAGCTAAGACTCCGTCTTTAATATAGTCTCTCAATTCATAAGGAGTTGTATTTTCTATCCAAAATGTAATCGGTTTGACAGGCTCAGATAAATCTTTTGTAGGATCTTTTTTCTTAAGGTTCCATTTGCCAATGAGATCCCGATATGGAGTAACCTCGGTAGAAGTAAGATCTGTTCTTCTATCTGAGAAATATCCAATTGATTGGTTTGCGATTCTCGGTTCAAAATTATTATCAGGCATTTCTATAAAACTATACCTAACTTTTATAGCAGTATTTCTAGGATCAGCTAGATCTTCGTATTCGGTATCTTTAGAGAACCAATCTGAGGGCGTCATACTTTCAATTACATATTCAACCTGAAAATCCGTATTCTCTTCGTAATTGTTAATTTGCAATATCCGTGATTTGGATGGGCTCACATTGCCCCAGTTAAAAGAACTTTGATGATAATTATCCTCTGGCATCAGAGGAACTATCGGAGTGAGTGTTTCTGATAGAAGAAGGCCTGAAATATCAATTAGAAAAACATCCTTCTCTTCATTCTTAGCCTCAATTTTATAAACACCAAAAGTAGCATTAGAAATATTTGCACCTTCTGAGATAGACAGTGGACTTTTTTCATCAAATAGGTAGTTTGTCAATATTCTATTGAATCTTAAATTATCGAAATCTTTTTCGATTACAAAAATTCCCTGGTCTACGTAAGAGCCTTTTACCATTCCTGACGCTGCTGCTGCATTGATAATGTGTGCAAAGTAAATGAATTCTTTTTCTAATTGATTTTTTTCAACTTCCATATAGACCTTATCTTCTTCTTGGTCTTTATAAATCTTAAAAAATCCATCATATAGAGTGAAATCCTCAATAAATTCTGAAATATAGATTTCTTGGTCTTCTTTTTCAGTATCATCTGACTCATTCTCTGTATTTGACTCTTCTTCGGTCACAAGACCCAAGGAGAGTGTTAAAAATAATAGAAATAGTGTTTTTGATAATTTTTTCATTTGTTTAGTCTAATTTTAAAAAATTTACTATGGAGTTAAATTTAAGGTGCGATACTATATCAGAAACAAAGTGTGTTTTTTTATAGGTTTTTATTATGTATGACTTAATTATTAAAAATGGTTTGATTTATGATGGGCTGGGTAATGAACCATTTAAGGCAGATCTTGCTATAAAAGATGAAAAAATTGTCAAAATTGGAGAGATCTCTGATGCAAGTGAAAATAAGTTAGATGCTGAGGGTAAAATCGTAACCCCTGGATTTGTTGATATACATACTCATTACGATGGGCAAGCTACTTGGGATCCTTATTTGAGACCTTCAACTTATCACGGTGTAACAACAGTAGTGATGGGTAACTGCGGTGTTGGATTCTCACCATGCAAACCAGAACAAAGAGACTGGCTAATTGGCCTAATGGAAGGAGTAGAGGATATACCTGGAACTGCTCTTCATGAGGGCATAGATTGGGAATGGGAAAGCTTTCCTGAATATTTAGATGCTCTTGAAAGAAAGTCCTTTGCTATTGATGTGGGAACCCAAATTCCTCATGGGGCAGTCAGAGCTTATGTAATGGGAGAAAGGGGCATAAATCACGAAATAGCCTCATCTGATGAAATACAGCAAATGAAAAATATTGTTCAAGAAGCAATAAATGCTGGAGCTTACGGTTTCAGTACCTCTAGAACAGAGAAACATAATGATGTGAATGGAAATCTCACACCAAGCATCACCGCTGATAAGGTGGAACTCGTTGAGATTGCAAAATCTTTAGGAGAAATAGGCAAGGGCGTTCTTCAAGGGATATCTGACTTTTATGATTTTGATTCTGAATTTGATATTTTCAAAACAATGTCAAAGGAATCAGGAAGGCCTATCTCAATTACAGTAGAACAACAGGATGCACGCCCAGAATGGTGGATTCAGCTACTTGATGGCATAGAGGACGCTCAAGAACAAGGTATCAATATGTACGGACAAGTTCCTCCTCGTGCGACAGGAATCTTAATGGGACTGACAGCAACTCTAAATCCCTTCAGATTTCATCCGAGTTATATGGAAATAGCAGATCTACCATTAGATGAAAGGGTGAGAATAATGAATACTTCTGATTTTAGAGATAAGTTACTTAATGAAGATGCAGTCTCCATAAATCCTCTTGTAGATGAAATAATTAGTTCATATGGAAAGATGTTTCTGTTAGGTGAGCCGGCTAATTATGAACCAGACCCTATAGACTCATTTCAATCTTTATCTAAATCATCCAATATGACGCCCGAAGAGATTGCTTATGAGGCAATGTTGGAAAAAGACGGAAAAGCACTGATTTATCATCCTTTATTTAACTATCAACCTGGAGACTTGAGTCTTGTGGAGCAAATGTTAAATCATCCTTACACAATATCTGGACTTGGAGATGCAGGAGCACACTGCGGTGCCATAAGTGATGCCAGTTTTCCAACTACTCTAGTTCAACATTGGTCAAGAGATAGAACTAGGGGGGCAAAATTACCTTTAGAAACTGTGATAAAAATGCAAACATCAGAAACAGCAAGACTTTTAGGTATTAATGATCGGGGAATTTTAAGCGAAGGTTATAAAGCTGATATTAATATAATAGATTATCAGGGATTAACTTTACATGAACCAGAAATAATCAATGACCTTCCTGCTGGAGGAAGAAGGCTGGTACAAAAGGCTTCAGGCTATGAATACACAATTGTTTCTGGGAAGATTGCCTTTGTAAACGGTGAGGCAACTGGCATGCTAAATGGGAGGCTCATCAGAAACTCAGGTTAATCATGCCCAATCACATTTTGGATTTACATGGGATAAGACATCATGAGGTCGACGTTATGGTTGAGAATTTCATATTTCTAAATCAAGAGGAAATGCCTTTAACAATTATTTGTGGCAATAGTGAAAAGATGTTGTCGCTAGTGAGAGAGGTATTAGTTAGGAGTGATGCCGAATATTATGATGGTGAGGGTCATGAATACGGACTTATAAAGGTTTTCAAATTAAGATGAAAATTAGAGAACTTGGTCCGTTAGGTGCTGAAGTCACCAATATAGACCTAAAAAAAACAAATAAGAATCATCTAGCACTTATTAAGAAATACTTCTTAGAATATTCTGTTCTAATTTTTAGAGACCAAAATTTAGTTCCTGAAGAACTTAAAAGACTTTCCACTCTTTGGGGCGAACCTATGGTGCATCCTGTTTTCAAGGGTATAGAAGGCCATCCTGAAATAATAGAAATAAGAAACTATGGTGAAAAATATCATACAAATGCTCATTGGCATTCAGATGTGACATTTGAACATACTCCACCTGATGCAACTCTTTTGTACTCATTAATTGTTCCTGAAAAGGGAGGCGATACGTTATTTTCAAACCAATATCTTGCATATGACGAATTAGAATATGATATTAAAACTGAGCTTGAAAACAAAAAAGCAATTCATAGCAATATAGGTGTGCTCATGCTTTCTGGAGGAGACCCTAAAGATGCAAAAACCGTTGAACATCCAATATTTAGAACCCATCCTGAAACTGGAAAGAAAGCTCTTTATGTGACCGAAGCCTTCGTCAAAGAAATTAAAGATATAAATAAAAAAGATTCGCAAGAAAAGCTAAAATATCTATACGCACATGCATCTCAAGAAAAGTTCATTTATCGCCATCATTGGTTAAAAGGAGATTTAGTAATATGGGATAATAGATGCGTTCAGCACTATGCCGAACACGGCTATGGAGACAATGAGAGAACTATGCATAGACTTACAACCTCAGGGAGTAAACCATTTTGAGTAACATTATTACAATTAAGAATTGCAAGGTCGTTAATGAAGGCCAAATAGAAGAAAAAGATATCTTGATCAAATCTGGACGGTTTGAAAAAATATCCAATCACGTGGCCTCTGAAGGCGAAGTAATCGATGCAGCTGGTTTGTTTCTTTTCCCCGGCATAATCGATGATCAATGTCATTTCAGAGAGCCCGGACTAACAGAAAAAGGTAGCATAAAGACTGAATCATTATCAGCCATAGCTGGAGGAACAACAACATTCATGGACATGCCAAATGTCTTACCTCCAACACTCAATTTGGATTTGTGGAGAGATAAAATTGCTATCGCAGAGAAAACTGCTTCTGCTAATTTCTCTTTTTACATGGGAACTTCAAATTCAAACATTGATGAAATTAAAGCAATCGAGCCAAAGGAGGTTTGTGGAATAAAGATCTTTATGGGTTCTTCTACCGGTGATCTTCATGTTGATAGTGAAGAGGCATTGGATAATCTTTTCAAAGAGTCTCCAGTAATCATTACCACTCACTGTGAAGACGATCCAATGATAAAGGAAATGGAAAAGAAGTTCACGGCAAAATATGGTGAAAAGATTCCAGTAGAAATGCATGCGGAAATCCGATCAAGAGAAGCCTGTATAAAATCCTCAAAAAAAGCTATAGGTTTAGCAACAAAGCATGATGCAAACTTACATATTCTTCACTTAACCACTAAGGAAGAAATTGAATTATTTTCTAATAAGCCTTTGAATGAGAAGACTATTACCGCCGAGGTCTGTATTCCTCATTTGTATTTTTCAAAAGAGGACTATTCCACAAAAGGAGCTTTGATTAAATGTAATCCTTCGATTAAAGAAATGTCGGATAGAGATGCTTTAAGGAAAGGATTATTTGAAGGCTTCATTGATTATGTTGCTACTGATCATGCACCACATCAGCTAGAAGGTAAATCAAATGATTATATGGATTGTCCCTCTGGAGTTCCCAGTGTGCAGCATACAATGCACATACTTTTAGAGCTTGTTAGAGATGGAGTTTACTCCTTAAATGATCTTCCTTATTATCTTTCCCACAGGGTAGCTGATAGATTTAAAATCAAAGATAGAGGTTATATTCGAGAGGGTTATTGGGCAGATTGTGTCTTGGTAGATCTTGAACAGGCACACACTGTTACGAATGCTAATACAAATTACTTTTGCGGCTGGTCTCCTTTTGAGGGCGAAACATTCCATTCTAAAATTATAAGTACATTTGTTAATGGCATACATGCTTATAATGAAGGTAAATTTTTAGCAACTAACCAGGGCCTTAAGTTAGAATTTGAAAGGTAGATATGAAACAAGACATTAAATTGCATGAAAAGAACAGGGAATTTTCTTGGTCAGTTCCTCCCGGACCATACAAGTTCTTTTCTGATGAAGATGTAGAGCGTTTTGATAAAAATGGGTTTGTTGTGGTGGAGAACGCATTCTCACCTGAGGAAGTAATAGAGGTCATTGACCAAATTGATCCTTATGAATTCAATGTAACAGAGGCCCTTAAAGGTTTGGATGGGGGTAAATTTTTTATATCAAGAGCCGAAGAAATTACCTTTACAACTCACCTTGTTACCCAATCCAACATATTAAAAGAATTCAGTAAACATGAAGTGTTTACAAACATTTGTACTGACTTAATTGGCCCTGACGTAAGGCTTTATTGGGATCAGGCTGTATACAAAAAACCCGGAACAAAGGATGAATTTCCATGGCATCAAGATAACGGCTATACTTTTATTGAACCTCAAGCCTATCTTACGTGCTGGGTTGCATTGACAGACACAGACGCAGAAAATGGATGTCCGTGTGTTGTACCAGGTTTGCATAAAAGAGGGACATTACACCACGACAGTACTGAGCTTGGTTATGAGATACCTTTAGACTCATCTAAATCAATTACCTTGCCCTTAAAGGCAGGCAGCATTGCCATATTTTCTTCATTAACCCCGCACAGAACGGGACCAAATTTATCAAGTGATATTAGAAAATCTTATATCCTACAATATGCACCCGAAGGCTCAAAAAGACTGATATCACATACACAAACTGAGGAAGTTAACAACGAGTCAAGACAATTTCTGATTCTGAAGAACGGCCAAAAAGTTAACTAACAAAACCAGTTAATCTTTCGTAGGCTTCTGCAAAATCTTCTTTAAATTCTTGAACTACGTCACTTGCTGAGATGCTTTGATTCATAAGCCCAACACCTTGACCAACCCAATAGGTCGCTAGATCTCTAGCACCATCATGTCCTCCTTCCGCTAATTTATTAACTTTTTGTAATGCCGGCTCAGCAACCATTGGCTGAAGCGGCATTGGCAGTGGGTCAGGAGCGTGGTCAGACTCCCACGCTTCTGTCCATGGAGAGACAAGTTGTCTTGAGTGTTTTCCGGTTCTACTTCTAGATCTAACAGTTTGACTAGAATTGGCAGCTACCATTTTTTCTTTTATAACTGGCGGGACCTCAGACTCGACTGTAGTTAGCCAAACAGATCCACACCACGCACCGGAGGCACCCATTGCCATTGCGCCAGCCATTTGCTTTCCTGTGACAATTCCACCAGCAGCTAATATTGGCACGTCTCCGTAAGGTTGTATTGCTTGATAAACTTCAGGTATAAGAACCATTGTAGAAACACTTCCACAATGACCTCCAGCTTCTGTTCCAGACACTACTAAAATGTCCACTCCAGCTTTTACTTGATTAATGGCATGTTGAGCTGTACCGAGAAGTGCGGCAACTTTCACATCATTATCTTTACCCATTTTTAACATCCAATCTGGCGGAACTCCAAGAGCATTGGCTATCAGTTTTATAGGATGATTAAAAGCCACATCCAGTAGAGCCTTAGCTCCATCAGATTTAGTATTTGCAGCGAAGCTAGATCCTGCAGTATCTATTCTTCTCAATTCACTTGCTTCAATATCATGCTTTTCAAGGACATCGGCCCTAAAATCAGCATACTCCTGAGGTATCATCCCTTTGAGTTTTTCTGCATCAAATTTTTCGCTTTGATCAACCATTTTGTTGGGAATTAAGACATCAACTCCGTAAGGTTTTCCATCAATATGTTCATCAATCCATTTCAGCTCTTGTTCAAGTTGTTCTGGTGACATTCCAACAGCACCCAAAACACCACATCCTCCGGCTTTAGAGACAGCAACTACGACGTCTCTGCAATGCGTAAAAGCAACTAGAGGAAACTCTATATCAAGAAGTTCGCATATTTTTGAATTCATAATTTTTCCTTATCTTATGTTTTTAGTAAATTGCTTGCAGGTAATTAGCAAGGACAAGTTGAGCTACAACTACGATCCCAATAATTACTCCAAACAAAGACATATATTTATAGGTCTTTTTATCTTCTTCCATT
>CEQX01029080.1_pt1 | contig 41015 bp, 36 predicted proteins | sample 356261 | NCBI WGS metagenome assembly CEQX01 (sample SAMEA2621076, study PRJEB7988) | marine metagenome | isolation source: saline water (ENVO:00002010), including | reverse complement strand
TCAATGGTAGCAATTTTTCTAAGTTTTGCAGAAAGAGAAGGTGATAAAGCTATTAATTCTTGATCTGTATCATCATAACCTCTCCCTAATTCTTTATCTTTTTGAATTCTTCTTAAAACACTAAGCCCTGCTGCACCCACTGCACCATACATCCCACTACCTCTTAATAACGTAGTAACTGCACCTTCCAATACATCTGCATATTTTTCTGAATTAGTTTGTATTTTTTTCTTATCATCTTCTTCATCATCAAAAGCTAAAGCAAAAAGACCTTGTTGCATAGCTGTAAAAAATATATTTTGAACAGCACCATAATATAATATTTTAGAAACATTTGTTGCTCTATCACCCCTACCATTAGCTAAGTCTAAAATGGACTTTTTAATTATTCGGGTATATTGCATAGGTGTGTTTGCAAAGTTTAAAATAAAGCGCCCTAAAGTGCTTCTCTGTTGGCGTGAAAGCTTATCAGGTCTAGAAGATTGTTGGCTTTCTTCTGTAAGTTCTTGAAATCTTAAAAAAGCTTCTGCCTCAGCGTCTTTTTGACTCATACCTTTTTTCATAAGTGAGTTAACTCTGTTTCTATAAAATACAGCACCACCTAATACAATAGCAGCTGAATCCGCAACCTGTGTTAACACAAATCCTTTTTTCAAAAGTTGAGATGTTAATGCAATTAAAGGATTAGAACTTTCTTCTGCTGCTCTTGCAATGTCATCTGCATTTATATCAGTTCTCAATCCACCTCTTCTACCTTTTAAAAATTCAGAATTAAAAAGAAATGCCATATCTTTTGTATATTGTTTTACATTAGCAGCAGCTCTAGCAGCAGCAATTGGATTGTTATCTGTAAGATTTAAAAAGTTTACAGATGATATTAACTGTAAAAGAGCTGAACGCGCATTTAAAAACATTATAGTACCTACAGAACCTGTAATCCAATTTGTTAATCCTTTTTCAAAACCAGTTCTTTTATTATATTGTCTATTTCTTCCGGTTTTCATTGACTCTAAAGCATTTTCTAAACTTTCAACATATTCTTTACCATATAAACTTTCTAATTTGTTCATATTTTCAGGAGAAAATATTTCTTTAGCATTTTCTAAATAAGGAGCTAAAAATTCTGCTCTTTTAGTATCGTTTATGGCTCCTAATATATCTGTTTCTATTCCGCCACCAACCCAATTTTTGGTGGGAGGAGGATACCCATCATCAAATAAAGACATAACTTTATTAGACCATGTTTTTAATTCAGGATTACTTTCAACTACATCTATATGATCAAGATATTTTTTTGAATCAATTTCTAAATCGTTTAATACATTAGCAGTTGTGTTATCTGGATTTAAGCCAACATTACCTTGCTTATGCCATATGTAAACTCTAACAGACATTTCATTTGAATAACCTGTTTTATTTATTTCTTTTAAACCTTTAGGTACATATTGTTTAACTTGAGATTTTAATTTTTTCCATGCATCAAGAGTGGTTTGTCTTGCTACCTCATATTTTCTTACACCTTCAGCAAATGGCCTAAATAATTTTTCATCATAAAATTTTAATTGTTGATTTCCTAATTCTCCTTTACCTAAAGTTGCATATAATAAACCAGCAAAATCTTCTGCATCGTAAGGAATACCGAGTACTTTTCTAAATATTCCTTGTTTCTTTTGTGCACCTAAAAGTCTAGCCTCATTTTTTTCTATTCTTGCTGCCCAATCAATACCTGTAACCTTTTCTAAAAATTTATTGAATACTTCACTATTAGATTGAAATTCACTTATAGGTATTTTTGTATCTTTTTTAACTTTAGTTTTTACTTTTGGTTTTTCTGATATTTCTTTTTTAGGTTTTTCTATAGTTTGTTCCGGTTTTTTCTTAGGTATAACACCTGTTTCTTCAAGCCTTTTAAGTGCAGATTGACCAAGAGTATATGTAGGTCCCATGCTTACCTGATAAGTTGTATTTAATGAAGGTATTTTCTTTTTATTCATTTTATCATTTAACTCATCAGGTATAAGGTTTATTTTAAAACCTTTTACAATAGAAACCGCATAGGTTCTTTGTTGTTTGTTATTTCCTTTAAAACTACCTAATATATAGGGCATAATAACATTTTGTTGAATCCAATATCTTGGTGCATTATGTTCTGCTGTAAATTTACCTTTGCCTTTATAATTATAATCTTCTTCTAATTGTTTTAATCTAGGATCCATATTGCCAAATTCAAACATTCCTGCCCCTACACCATTCATACCACCACTTATTAATGATAAAGTTATAAAATGAGCTTCTAATATAAGATTATCTTTTTCTTCGCCAGAAGCATTTTCAATACGGTTTTTTAATTTTTGTAATAAATCAAATACAATTTTTCTATTTTCTTCAGATTGTCTAAAAGATTTTTCTCTAAACTTTTCTTCATTTCCAACATATGCTTTTTTAATTCTATCTTTTTGATCCCAAACAATTCTTCCTTCTTTTAATCTAGGAATAACTTTTTTAAATGATTTTGTTTTTTTATTTATAGTATAACCATATGAAATGTTTAACTTATTTTTTTCAAATTTAATTTTTTTAACCTCATATTGTCTTATTTCACCTTCTTCGGTTACCGTAGTTGTGCTAAATATTTTATTTAAATGATTTAAATAATTTTTTTCGTTTTTTCCTGATTGAGCATAATAAGTTTCATTTTTGCTTTTGCTATCTTTTTGGATGGTTGGACTTTTTCTTCTTAATTTTATTCCTTCATAAGTTATTATTTCACCCGTTTTTGTACTTACTTTAATATCTGCTACAACTCCAGATTTTCCTTGACGTATTTCTGTAACACTTTCTACTTCAACTCCTTCCAAATTATCTTGATTACCTTGATCATTTGGGTCTATTTCAAATTTTTCTCCAAAAGCAACCTCGGGTTTAACTGAAGCTGTATTTCTCTGAGAAGCGCTTTTGTCACCTCTATTAAATGTAAAAGTTGTTGTTTTTACACCGTCTTTTTCTGTAGTAGTAGCAAATCTTTTTATAGCTCTACCTTTAGAGTCTGTATCTTCTTCTATTAATACCTCTTGATCTAAAACTTCTTCTACTCCTTTACCTGGATTTAATATTACTTTTAAATCATCAAAATATGTTCTATGATAATTAGCTATTTCATCAATTATTTTATCAGCATTTTCTTTATTAGTGTTGATTTCAAAAGCTTTTGCTATTTCTCCGGTTGTAAAATCATCTTTTTTAATTTTAGCCATTAAACCATCAATTGCTTTAATTTTTGCTGCTTCGCCTTTTAAATTAGCTTTTTCTAATAATTCTTCTAATCGTGCTTTACTTTCTTTATATTTAGTAGGATCTATTATCTGACCAACTAATTGTGCTTCTTGATCAAATGTTTCTTTTATTAAATCAAGATCTTGCTGGGCTATAGTAGGATGATTTTCTTTAGTAACACTATTAATAGCTTGTTCAACTGCATTTATAAAAGGTGTACCTGCTTTTACTAATTTTTTAACAATATTAAGCATTCCTTTAAATACAGGAATTAAAGGCACACTCATCATTAAATTTTCTCTTTGAAATTGATCCAATTCTTCTATAGTTCTATCAATAGCTTGTATTACCCGAGCTGCAAAACCAGGTTTTAATTCTTCACCAGATAATTCTTGTATTTCTTTAAATTTTGTTGCAACTTCAGGATCAGCTATAGCTTGAACAATTTGATCAGATCCTAATTCATCGGCAAGTACTTGTGCTAAAGCACCTTTTCTAGAAGATTTAGTTTTGTTCCATGATCTTGATGATTGATTTTCTGGTTGTTTTGTAAAATAATCAACCCACTGTTGTTTACTAATAGGTGGTACTCCATAAACAAAATCACCTTCAGGAGTTTTTTCTCTTAAGGGTTTACCAGATGGCAACACCATTTTTTTAGTAAATACTTGTGAAAATCTTTTATTAAGCGTAGCTTGAGGAATACTTTTAAATATTTGTTTAAAATTATCAGCTAAAAAGTCTTTATAAGCACGATCAACTTTAAATACATCTTGTTTAAATGTTTTAAATAAATCATCTCTTAATGATTTTATAATCTCACGTTTAAAATCTTTTTTATTTGCAAGCTTAGGTAATCTTGTACCTAATATTTTTTTAGCAGATAAAATTATTTTATCCCTAACTGCTTTTTCTAAAATTAATTTTTCTGTAATTTTTTCAACAGCTTCTGGTTCTTTAAGTTTTGGTTGAGGTTGTTCAACTTTTTCTTTTTTAAGAACTTTTTCATCTACTGTAAAATCATCACCTAAAACTCTATTAGAAGCTTCTATTGCTCTTCTTGTTATATTAGTATTTATATATCCAGATAAAGGAGCAACTGGTTTATTCTGCTTTTGTTGATTTGTAACGTATTTTTCATAAGTACGTATAAGATCTAACACCCCTCTTTTTCCTGTTAAAATTTCATCTGTTAAAATATTTAAATCAAAATCAGGAGCATCTTTTCTTTTATTAGCTATTTTAGTAGCCATTCCTCTATACAATTCAATTATTTTACCAATCCCAACTTGTTTTCTTTCTTCGTTAGTTTCTTCAAGAACTTCATTTTTATAAATTTTATTTACTTCTTCTCCTTGTTCAATAGATTTTTCTGAAACTTTATTTACTATGCCTTTAATTCTTGATTGAGCTTCTAAAAATTTTTGTTTATATAACTCTAAAGCATTTTGATATTCAGAAGGATCTAACTCAGTAACTTTAGCGTGTAAATCCTGTACTTTTTTAATATACTTTTTCTTAAGCTCTTCTATATTATCAATTTGATCAAAATCTCTATCTTCAGCAAAATTAAATACAGATGAGGTTCTTACAACTAAACTTTCTAATTCATTAACTTTGTCTTTTATTTGTTCATCAATTGCTTCTTTAAGCTCTGTGCTGTTTGCTTCTATTCTTCTTTGGTTTAACAATGCTACCTCCGTCATTATTGTTTCCATTTTTTCTTGGTCAATAGCAACACGCATGTTTTTATTAGAATTCCAAGCAGTATCTAAAATACCTGTTCCCGCTCTACCTAAACCACTAAATGCAAAGCTACCGGTTGTAGCAGAAATAAATGTTTTTAAAGCGTTGTCTTTAACAAAATCAACAGCATCTACAGAAGCTTCTTTTAATGATTTTCCCTGTGCTAATCCAGTATTTATTGCTTCAGGCAATAATTGAACAACTTCTGTTGCGCCTTCAGTGCCGGAGGTGTACATAAGCTGAGCAGCTTTACCAAATATACCTCTACCTGTTTTGCTCATTATAAATTTGCTCATACCTCTGATACCAACCATTTCAGGTATTGTTGCAATACCAGCTAAACCTACAGGTGTTAAAATTTCTCCTTGATCCGCATCAATAAGATTTCCCATAGCTTCTTCTAAAGAACTAGCATTAGGGTATAAAGACCTAGCTTTATCTAAATTATAAGAAGTTATCATATTAGGTGCTATCTGTAAAAAAGAACTTACTCCTGTTGCTACAACACCAGCATATGGATTTGCCGTTACAGCTGTGGTAGCAATACCCGCAGCTACAGAAACACCCGCAGAACTAGCAACTTGTGTTAAATCACCTCCAACGCCCACTAAATAACCAAGTAAACCTGTATTATCCTCATCAGTAACAGAAGGCATAGGCTTCATTTTCCTTTGACTATCTATAACATTTTTTGCTGCTTCTTTTAATGAATTAGCTGAATCTGCATCATTATATAATTTATCTAATATATAAGCTGTAGAAAAAGAAAATTCATCTAATTTACTTTGTATAAATGGCCCTGTTTCTCCTCCTAAACCGTCTGGGCCCATTAAATTATACATAAGATTATTAAATTTTTGCATATTTACTTTTTTATTTCCAAATATGCCATCTTTAAAATCTATATATCTTTCTTCAGCAGTTTTATTTTTTTGATTATTATACCAATTTTCTGCTAATGCAACATTTTCTTTTGTTGCTTTTAATTTTTTTCTTTGTAAATAATTTCTTACAGGATAATCTAATCTTTTATAATCCGAAGGAGGTATTAAATTATTATTATAAGTGTTTATTAATTTTGCATTAGGATAGTTTAAAAACAATTCTTCTTTTTCCTCTTCAGTTGATATATTGAAGGTTTTTAACATGTTATCTTCTAAAGCTGTATAAACCTGCATAATTTATTAAGTTCTAGTATAATTTTGATTCATCTCGCCTAATACTCTAAGCGTGCCTACCTCACCCCCTCTATGATTAGGATCAATATTAGGTAATCCATATTTTGTAAAATCTATAGGAGGTAAACCTTTTTCTTTTTCTAATGCTCTTATATTTCTTATAGTTGCTTTTTGTGGAGGTTTTTTCCTGCTTAACCGCTCTCTCAATTTGCTATAATCTTTTCTAAAAGAAAGATTAGTTATTTCAAAATCAAGTAAATCATCTGTAATATCAGCACCGTCTTTATCTTTTAATGTTTTAATTACTGTATCTTCATAAACTTTTGGAGTCAAATTACCTGTTCCTCTTTCTATTAGTTCACCACCACCTGCAGGTGTACCGTCTGGTTTATATGTAATGGGAGAATACACATCTCCTACATCTTGTGAAGAAATTTGTTGTTTTGTTGGAGGCTTAAAAAGTATTTGATTTTTTGCATTAGTTTGCAATATATTAAAATATTCATTTACTTTCATAGTTGCTCTTGCATCACTATAAAAATTATCAGATTTAACATTGTAAGCAAGCTCTAAAAAGTTTCTTAAACTAGCCCCTTTAGGTAAATAGAATTTTTTAGTCCCAGCTTGATCTTGTATTGTAACACCTCTTAAATTATTAAGGTCCTCTGTACCTTCTTCATCTATTGCATAGTTAAATTCTACATTAAATCCTAAATTTGTCATTGTTTCTACAAATTTATCATTTCGTGTACTAAAGTTTATAAGATTAATATCGTCAAAAGTAGCATTACCTCTTAAAAGACCAGCTTCGTTTATTATTTGATCAACACCTAAGTTTCCTAAGTTTTGCTGAATTTTATAATTAAAGTTTGCAATATTTTCATCAGCATTTATTTGTTTTTGACTTAATTCTTTATTAGTTTGAGCAGCTAATTTTGATTGATATTCTTTATATCCTGTTGTATATTGATCTTTTATAGCAGCTTTAACATTGTCTTTAATGTAGCCCATTAAATAATCTCTATAATTTTCAGATGTTAAATTTTTTGAATCTTCTGTACTTTGATTTAATTTACCATCATCTTTATAATCTTCTTTTAAGGCTTTTGATAATATTGCCATTTGACTTTGATTATCTTTTACAGTTTCAGGATCTATACTGTCTTTAGCAATAAAGTCAACAACTATACTAGCTAATCCTTCATTATTCATTTCGTTAAGGGATGAAGCATTAAATTTTAAATCAACTTGTTTATTAAAAAATTCTTCACTTAATCCTTTTAAACCAGAATCTAATCCTACCATTTGAAATTCAGCTAACAAATTTTTATAGCCCGAAAAGTTTTTAAGTATTTCAGTGGAGTTAAGCATGTTGTCTATATTTACAATTTCTGCATCGTCCCCTTCCCCTATTTGAAACATTCCGTCCTCTGTTACTTTAAAATTTCCTTCACCTATTGCTCTTATTTTTGCAATTTGTTCAGGATCATTTAAATCACTTATTAAATCATTTTCAGTTAAAGCATAATTTTCTAACCATTCTTTAAATTGATCATTTTTTGTTCGTATATTATCTATTGAGGAATTGTATTGTTGAAAAGCAATTATTTGATCTTCTTTTGATATATTAGGATCATTTAATGTATTTTTAAATTGCTCTTGTACTTTTAATGATGCGTTTGTAGACCAGTCTCTTAATTGAGGGGCAAGCTTGCTGCTTTTAATCATATCCATACGAGATAATAATTGTAGTCTAAAATTTTCAGACTTTTCTTTTTCAGCTCTTTGTAATGCTTGTCTTCTTAAAAACGCCGCCTCTCCCCTGAGCACCGCCTGTCTTACAACAAGTGATGGGTCTCTATATTTATTAGCTGCATCTCGTGCGCCTTTTATTAATGCTAAATTTGCCATATTATATTGTTTTACATTCCTCCTGCTGCCAGCCTACCAGCGCCTACAGCTACATTAGCTATACCACCAACTAAACCTTCAGTAGCTTTTTTTCTTGCTTCATCGGCAGCAGCTTTTCTTTGTTGAGCCATACCTAATAAAGTTTCTGTTCTTCCAAATTCTTTTGCTTCTAAATCAGCTGCACCTTTTGCTCTTGCAGCTTCTAAATTTTGTTGGCCTTGTGCTCTTTGTAATTGATTTGCCTGTTCTTGTTGGCCTATACTTGCAGCTGAAGCTTGTAGATTAGCTGAACTTTGTTGTGCAAGTGTTTGAGCAAGTGCTGCAATACCAGAACCTCCTGCTGCTTGTTGTAAGCCACCTAAAGTTCCTGCAAGTGCTTGTTGTTGTTGTTGAGATTGAAACTGAGCTTGTTGTTGATTAACAGTTAAATCCTCAAAAGGATTTGTCATGTTTCTAGTATTGTCTTTAAACTCAAACTGTTCGTAATCTTGTTTTTTTTGTTTTAGCTCTCGATTTGCTTCTCTTTGTTCTCTTCTTCTTTTACCACCGCCTATTAAGCCTCCAACCATACCGGTTAACCCTTCTGCTATTTGTCCAAAAGCACCTCCACCACCGCCTTTAGCGGCTTCAGCTCCGGCTGCACCACCAGCACCTCTACCTATAGCACCTAAAAATCCTCCACCTGCTTTAGCTACACCACTTACAGAGGGCATTGTAGGTATAGGCTGTGCGACAGATCCTCCCGCATATCCTGCTGGTGTTATTGCTGATACTGTTTGTTCAATTCGTCTACTCATAATTATTTACTACTTAAGTTAACTTCAGAATTTACTGCATATAATTCACAGAATTCTGTTGATGTATTTTTAAAAGTTGTTGTGGCATGATAGCCAAGCACCCCATTACTATGTATTACATTATTTTTATTAAACATAAAGTATGCATTGTCCTGAGGTGGTTTAGCTGTAGAAAGCACATTAACTACAAAAGATAATCTATCTTCTGCTACGCTTATACAGCTTCCAAGTTGTACCTTATTATTGCCAGTATCTAAATAATAAATTAAATCTGTTGGTTGTAAGGATACATTTATTTTTTTTGTAAAATTAATAGTTTTATTAGCCATAATATAATTATTGTGTATTTAATGATCCATCATTTGCAGGTCCAAAATGAATTCCATATGGATCAATAGCATATTGATTTATATTAGAATTTTTACTTTGAGGATTATTCATATATAAATAATAAGGAAGAGTATCTAATATATTTGTTCCTTTTTTAATTGTAGGATGATTAGAGTTTAATCCAATATTTAGTCCTTTTCCAGTTACTTCATCTGGTACTATTCTTTTGAAAAAGAACGGATATCTTTGATTACTTCCCGGTGCTATAGTTCCTCCAACACGATGAAATGCACTTTTTCTAAATACAAATTGTATTTCTGCTCCTGATTGTGTAGAGCCTGTATATAAATCATTAAGTAATATATAAACTAAGTCATTAGATTTATGGAGAAAATAATGTTGTAGTTTATAATAATTTTTACCTCTTAATCCAATACTCCCACCAGCTAAAGCTGGATTATTACGAATAAATATATCATTGCCAAAAAACTGTGATCCTTCAAAAATTCCTCTACTTTGATTAGAATCTGTTTTCAAAAATATAGGAGCTGCTCTATTAGTCATAAAACGAGATGAAAAGAAATTCCAAACTCCAACAAAATTTTCTGGTTCAAATAATTTTATTATACCATCACCTTTAAAAATCATTATTGTTTGTCCAAAAGAAACCATAGATTTAGCAGGCAGATCAGATCGTAACTCATTATTATTGCCACCTATAACTTTTGTTCTATCAAATTTACCTGTTGTATCAAACAAAAATGGGTAATTCTTTTTTAATAAACTATTATTAGCATTAATTGTATTAGTTACTGAAACATCGTATCTTTTTCTAAGTATTAATAATTTTTTAGTTCCATTATACGGAGGTGCCTCTGTTGAAATGCTACCTTTTGCATCATGTGGGCCTTCATAAGGTCTTAATACTTGAGGTCTTGATCTTGATGTATCTCTTGTTATAGTATTTGATAATCTTATTTCTTTTATAAGATAAAAAGGTACTGGACCCGGTTGTCCTGGACATAAACTCGTTATTTCTTTTATAATTGAATTACCTTCTAAACTAATTATTTTGCTATCTGTAAAATTCTTTATATATCTAATTTGAAATCGAGGTATATTAGTGCCTGCTGTATTCCATGGTTTTGACCCGCCCCCGTCTAGCACTGAAACAAAGTCTCCTGATCCAATAAAAGTATTACTAGGATGAGATGAATATACAAGTGCATGTAGCCCAGCATTAGAAGATTCACAAGCTTCTTTTTTTGAAGTTTTTAAATGGCCTGAAGAAATTAAAAAATCTTCTTGCATATCTAATGCTACCTGTAATTTTGCACTAGCTTTAGTTGCTCCTGCTGATGTTATAGCTGTAATATTTAATAAAACATTTACAGTTAAAGTTAAACCACCATCTGAAACTTCAAAAGGCCCGGTAATTGTTTTACTTGCTCCATTTATATCTGTTTGAGTACTATTCCCACTTGGAGCTAATTCAAATAAACTAGAATTTAATGTAGATGTTAAGGTATAACTACTACTATATGTTGATGTATTACCAAATTTACATATTCTAGCAAAACCTTTTCCAAAAAACAGATGAAAATCTGCTACTCTAGAAAATGTATAAATAAATTGTGCTAATTTTTTTACAGTAGAGCCACTGGCAGTTTCAGTTATTATTTTAGTATTTCTAGGCCCATTTATTGATGCTCTTGTTGCAGCATTAGCAGCCCAAGGTTCCCCTGTTGCAGACCCTTTAAATTGTGGAAAAGTTAATAATTCATTTAAAGTTGTGCCTACGGTTGGAGCCTTAACTGCTTTTCCATATATATTATCAAGCTGAAAAGTAAAATTATTTGCTGAAACTACAGTTCTAACTATAGGAGTAAAAGGTCTTATAAATAAATCTAAATTTGCACTTGGAAATCTAAATCCTTTGGATTGCACATGTATTACCGCTGTATTATTTGCTCTATCAATTTTAAATGGTAAATATCCGCTGGTTGTAAATACATCTGCTGTGTAAAGGCTTGTAACATCATTTACGCCACTATCAAAAAGTCTAAACGTTGAAGCGCCAAGATTGGGCTCGAATTCATTATTTGAGTTACATGTTAAAGTAACAAATGTATCTTCTCTGCTTGCAATAGTATTTGTAATTCCTGTTCTTGTTTGTGCTCCACTTAAAACTGCTGTATAATTTCCAGAAGAACCAACAGTTTCTGTTCCGCTTTGATCAGGTAAATATGCAAATGTAATTTGTACTGTTTTATTTACAAAGTCATCTAAATTTATTTCAAACTCATGATTAGCATTTATATCTTCTGTTTTAATATCGTATGTTAAAGTTACAATATGATCAGTAGAACTTGTTGCTCCAACTTCTAGTTTAATATTTGAAAATTCAATTGTATTATTTCCATTTAAATCATGAGTATTATCTAATCTTGTTAAACTTTGGAAATCAGCACTAGTTAAAGTTTTTATAAGTTTATCATAAACAAAACTAGAATTTAAAGTTAATTGTATTGATTCATTAGTTAAAAATAAACCTTTAGTATTTGTTACTGAATATTCTTGTAAGCCAAACTTTTTTGTAGTAGAAACATCTCCATGAACTGCTTTTACAGTTACTGTATGTGAAGTAGCAGCTGCTCTTGTAAATACAATAGTTTGTGAACCAAAATTTGTTCCAAACTCAGTTTCATTTCCTACTCGAAACGTTAAAGTATATGTTTTAGCAACATCAAAATTAGAAGCGGTAAATTCTAAATCTATATTTAATTCTTCAGAATCAGAAATTGTAAGACTTTCTTCTTGTAAAGTAGCACTTCCATCATCAAATTTATAAAATAATTTTGCTCCTGAATCTCCTTTTACAATAACAGATCTAGCTTCTAAAAAATTAGCCAATGTAGTTGAGCCTACTACTGATTTACTAATTATAAATTTAGGAGGTATAATTATTTCTTCTCCTATAGCCTTTATTACATAATTACGATTTACTTCATCAAATTGAGGCATTACAGTTTTTTCAACTAAATTAACTGTTGTTTTATTATTTGCTAATTGACTAATAATTGTAGTATTATTAATTTTAGGATTATCTATTGTAACTTGATTTTTTAACAATTCAAAACCGGCAAGTGCATTTATTTCTCTTGAAATAATAGTAACAATTTTTCCAGGTTGATCTGTAATTTCATATGTATCATTACCTATATTATCTTCACAACCACTTAAATTTACGGTATAACTACCTGAAAGAGTAACATCTTTTAATACTAATCTTCCTCCAAAAATTGGTATTTGAATATTAGTTGTTGAGTCAGGATAAATTTTAAACCCATGAGTATATATAAGTTTTACATTATCACCATCTTGAGAAAAAGTACCGTTTGTTGCTGTAAAATCTGTTGCTAATAATTTATATTGAGCTGTTTTAGGGCTTAATATTAAAGTAACTGTATTTTTTGTAATTATTTCACCGGGTTTATTTTGAGGTAAAGAAACTGTACTTGAATTAATATCTAATGGATTTAACAACGTAATAGAAAAATTATATGTTGTATTAGGTCTATTATCCACTATAGTGTCCATGCTAGAAGGCTTACCTATACCTTGAAAGTTAAACTTTTTTAAATCTAAATTAGATGCTGTTTTTGTTTCACCTGAAATATTTGCAAAATATTTATTTTCTTTACTTTTAAAAGATATGCTATTAGATTTTTCTAAATCTGTTTTTATATCAGCAGTCCAGCCCTTCGTGCCTTCATATACTAATGTTTTAAATTTTTTAACAGTAGAGGGGTCTTCATTTATTTCAAATTGTACTTGAGAAAAACTTTGTACTCCATAAAAATTATTTCTAATAGCACCGGAATGGCCATGAAGAAAAATATTACCTGTATTAAATGTATAATATTTGCTGTTCATAGATACTGCAAATTCAGGTACAAAAGATTTTCTAGTTGTCCAACCATTCACTGCTTCTGAAAAACACACTGTATCCGAATCAGTTCCAAAAGACAAATTATATAACTGATTATCTTCATCAAATGAACCAAAAATAGTTTGAGTTGTTTCTAATCTATCACTAAAAAAATCACCCATATTAACATCTGAAATAGGGGTTAGTCCATCTTTAGACAATCTAAATACTTTTCCATTTTTACGATCAACAAAATAACATCTAAATCCAAAAAAAGCAAAAGATTGCGGATCATTTGATATACCATATTCACCGTTATATTCAATAGGATTACCCACAACATTTGAGCTAGCTATAAGATTTGTTGAGCCGTCAGCATTAAATAAAGCTGATTTATTTGCAGGTGCTCTTAATACTTTATTTTCTAAAAAAACAACTAAACTATCATCCCAAGAATGTAGTTTTTGTATTTTTCCATATGAAGGTAAAAAATCTTTTGTTATGGACTCTGCTTGTAAAAATTGATTTGAATTATTAACAGATGATTTTGAATTTATAACACCTGAAAATATTAAACCACTAAACTTATGCTCTTCTTCATATCCTTCTTCTAATATAGTTGAAGCTTTTACACCATTTTTTATAAAAGGTGCATTAAAATCGTCTCGAATCCTATTTGATTCAACACCATTACCAAAGCTAAAACAATTATACCAGTTTAATTTTTGCTCTTCTCCATGCTTTGTAATTGAAAAAGCTTTTTCTGTTTCAAAATAAATATCTAACTCTGTTTTTTGTCTTATTGGCTCAGTTTCAAAAATAGCAGGATTAGGTGTAAATATACTTTCTTCATCTTCAGCAGGTCTCATTATGCTAACTGTTATAAGACCTGAAAAATCTTCTGGTTTTTTCTTAGGATCTAATACATGCACCTTTTTTTGTAAAGGAGTTTCAGTGCCATCTTCTTCTGTAAATAAAATTTTAGCTCCCCAGCTAGGATGTTGTTGAGCTCCTGTTCTACCTTCAGAAATTTTAAAACGAAACTTTGCATGGTCTTTTTCTATCCTACCAATTCTATATAAAGTTTCTTGATTTGAAAATTTTAATCTATCCCCTAGTTCAAGTTTATTTATAAATTCACCACCTGCTTCATCAGATGGCCCTGTTTGATGAAATGTAATATGAACATCTTTACTGTCTGACTTAAATTTACTAAATGTAGTATCATTATCTGGATCTCCTGGTGTACTACCTCCACCGGCTACAAAGATAGGGGTTGCATTTACTTTGTCCTGCATGTAGTTCTTACTACTTCTATCTTTTCCATCAAAATTTACAGACATTACTGCCTGATATTTAATATTTTCATCAGTTACTTCATTTTCAGGAACAATGCTATTTAATGTATTATTTACTTCTAATTTTACAAAAAATCTACCATTAAACTCAGGATCCCCTGCAAAAGCTGTGTCTTCATAAATTTCTAATGTAATATCTCCTTTTAGTTCATCTGTAGAATCTCTATATAAAATATCTACATCATCTCCAAAAGGTTTTTCAAATTTAAGTTCTAATTCATCTTGTCCATCAGTATGATACCTCAAAGCTTTTATTTGATATTTATTTGTTCTTTTACCTTGAGCTTCAAATCTAACATATTTTCCAACCTTTATATTTGTTTTTGTAATGTCATCAAATCCATAATCACCAGACGGGGCGGATGATGTATTACCGCTACTTGCTACTGAATGTATTTGTACAGTAGAATTATTCTTAACAGGTGTTGATCCTGCTGATCTATTGGCTTCTACGCTAGTAGCACCATAAGCGGTAGAAAATAATACATTAGACAAAGCATCTATTTTAGCAAGTCTTTCATGTACAAATTCTGGCGGCTCATTAAATATTTCTAATACTTTGAATCTATTATTTGCATCAGTAATAGGAGTATCTTCTCCGTGTGTTTTTTTAACTAATAAATATGTATCTTCAGTAATTTTATTTCTTTCGGCAGATGAAAAAGAAACATAAACATATCCATTTTTATTATCAAAATAAAATCTATCAGCGGCTAAATTATAATATTCTGCTGATGTTTCTTTTATAAAATATTTAAAGTGAGTTGCCCATGCAGGAGGATTATTTGTAAGTTTAATATTAAAAGCATTTTGATTAGGTGCTTGGTTTTTATTAATAAAATAAGAACCTGAATCATCTGATAAAACAGGAGTTTGTCTATTAAATTTATCTACATAAACTACACCTATTTCATAATTTCTGTTTGATTTTAAACTTCTTTTAAGATTATCATCCCTACCAGTTAAAGTTATTTGAAACTTAGGATCATCATATATATTATAATTTTGAAAATAATTACCATATATAATTCTGTTACCAGTTATTTCTTGAGTTTTAGCTCTTTTGGGAATGTTATCCCATTGTCTGAGTAATTGTTTATTATCAACTGTAGACTTTATTTGTTCTTTAGTTATTTCAAATATATAATTAGCATCTATATATTTTTTCTTTTTACTTTCTAATATATATACATTATTATCATCATCAAACTTTAATAATAAATCTATTTGTTTTACTCTATCAGAACCTTGATCAATATCTTTTAAAATTATTCTTTTAGCTCTATTTATAATACCTTCATTAAATCCTTTTTTACCATCATATTTAAATTCATTGGGGAAAAAAGCTGTTTCAGAAAATGGTGAAAAAGTTGAAAATCTATTATCATCATATTTCCATCTGTATCCAAATCTTGGAAATTTTAATTCATATATAGGATCATCTTCTATTAACTCTTGTTCTATTTCATAATTTTTATTTTCTATATTATCAGAATTAATATAAGAAAGAATTTGAAATGTAATTATTGTAGGGTTTAGCTCAATATCTTTTATTGTAGCAACAGCAGAAAAATCATCTAAGTCTCCTGTAGGCCTAAAAGAAATGTTATCTCCAATTTTCCAATCTAAATTAGCTGAATAATTTATTCTAAAAGTATTGTTTTGATCATTAGGTAATATCAGTTTATTGTTTGTGCCTTGACCTGTACTAAAAAAATTATGATTAGCAAGTAAAGTACTAACTATACCTTCTCTTAAAGAATCTTTAATTTCAATAGTAGGAGATGTTTGAGGTGAAATTACAGCTACAGTAATATCTTCTTCGATTAAGTCTCTTAATCCTGAATTAGAAGTTGCAACTTTTGTTGAAGAATTTTTTAAAATTGTTCCGTCTGAATCTACTAATGATTTTGAATAAAATTTAAATTTTTCAATATCTATAACACGTGGTTCATTTAAATTATCAGTAAAAAATAATAACCCATCTATAACATTTGAACCATTAATAATATTGTTTTTTGAAAAACCTAAAATAGCACCATTTGAATGTGTAAAAGTAACTACTAAATCACCTAAATCATTTAATCTATATTTTATATTTTTAAATATATAATTATTATTACTATCTAAACATATAATTGTTCCTTTAGGTATTGAAATTTTATTATTTAAATTTTCAATTGTTATATCTACATTTTTAGTAACTAAAGCTTCTTCGTCTTCTTTTGTAGGTAAAGTTAATAATCCAAATATTTTTTCAAATTCTGATTGAAAACTATTATTTATAATTAAATCACTATTTGAATCAGATAAAAAAGAAACATTATTTATTATATCAATATTTGTATTTTTTATATCTATTAATACAGGTAATATAGTATCATTTAATGTATCGTATTCATATATACCATCTAATTCATCAGCTGTAACAAACCAATATATTTTTTTATTTAATAAATCTTTTGCCGTACCAATACATAGTGCATTAGTTAAATTTAAATTAAATAATTCTTTATTACCTAATACATTTTCAATAGCACCCACGTCTGAACCTTCAGATGTAGATACTTGAATATTTAAAGCGTCTCTATATTCTCCATTAGGAATAAGTCTTTCGTCAAGGTCTTTATTCATTCGACCTGACGTAAACGTATGCTTTAATTCAGACATGTATTAGTGTTTAATGTGTTTAGACTTACCTCTCATAGTTTGAGTTAAGTCTGTAATATTTATTTTAGCAAGCCTAAGTTTTGCAGATCTTATAGCTGCTCTTCTTTCTTTTTTTAATCTGTTTATTTGATATTCAGGAACATTTGATTTTGCAGTCATAATACCATGTGCTATACACTTATATAATGCTTCTTCTGCAAACTTATGCACTCGCATGTCCCCGTCTGAATCCAACCCATCAGAAATATATTTTATAGTAATTACTTTACTTTTTAAATCACTTGAAAAAGATATAGTACCATTATTGTCATCTATAATAAAAAATCCTGATCTTGTTGCTGTTGTAGGATCTAATCCATATCTTTTACCAAAGTCAACATTGTATCCGTAACCTTCTTCTAAAAAATTTATACTACTATCTGTTGTTGTTGTAGTTGTATCATTTGTTGATGTTTGAAATCTTTGTACAGTTAGTGATGAAGAACCTACTAATAAATTACCGTTTGAATCAAATAAATAATTATAATCTGAATCTTGTAATACAGAGGTAGGAGCAGTTGATACTGGGCTAGGTTTAATAGGTCTTTCAATACCGTTATCGTCTACCATTGATATTTGCACATAACTTACAAAATCATGTGGCAAATCTACACTAAGTGAAGGCGGTAAATCTATTTCTTGCGTTTTTAAATTATTTATAGTATCATAATTTAATTCTTGGATTCCTCTTTGTGCATGAAAAGCAACTTCAGCTCTTTTAGCACTTTTAATTATTTTATCGTCACCAACCTGCGATACTATAAAGTTATTTATAATATCTGTTATTGGAATAAATTGATAATTACCTTTTTGAGTTCCAGCATAATATTCTTTTTGGGTTTGTTTAGTCCCGTCTGTATTGTAGGTTCCTAATGCCATCTATTATGATTTTTCTTTTTGTGTTTTTAAACTGTCTTTAGTTTCTGCCACCTGACTTATTTCAGGTTGTTTTATTACTAATCCAGCATAAGCTAATATTTTATATACTAATACAGTTTCTTCTGATTCGTGTAATTCAAAATCAACAGCGGATGATGAATCAAACAGCTTTACCATATCTGTTGAATTATCATCTGTAACCTCCACGTGAGCCCATTCGACTGTAGCGGGTTTTTTAATATATGAAGCTGCTATTTCTGTATTAGAAGTAATTGTTGTAGGATATACTTTTATTAATAATCCTGATCTAGTGTATATAGGCCTTGTAGTATCAGGCTTAGTTAAAGGTGAAGTATTTATGTATAAAAATTCTATTTGATCAATTGGTTCAACTTCAATTGAATCATTATAATAAACTGTGCCTAACCTATATAAATCCGACGGCAACGCATATGTATCTGTTGAATAAGTTAATGTTGCTGTCTTTTTAAATAAACTTATTTTTTCTTTTATATTTTTTACAATATTTGCAAACTCATTATTTATTTGACCACCTCTATTAAACTGTGTTAAATCATAAAAGTATTGTTCAAATATTTCTAATTGTGCTTGATTAGCTAAAAGATTAAATTCCTGTGGTGTCATATAACCACGATTTTCTTTATTTAAAATTGCTAATACTCTTTGATATACTGTATCTACGCTAACCATATTAATTATTATTTTAGTGTATAGGGCCACCTTATAGCAGCCCTACCACTATAAGATAAATTATTTTAATTTTTTATCTATTGATTTATAAACTTGTGTACCTTCATCAGTTTTTAAATATGCAGCAAATGCTGAATATGGATTTTCTTCAAAAGGAACTGTCATCAATTTCTTTTTATTTTTTGCCCAATAAAAATTTCTTTGATCACCATCTAAATCAATTATGCCAGCTTCAACTGCTTTAATAGCAAAGTTTCTTAACTGAACATTTTCATCTTTAACAAGATTTATAAAAAGACCAGCATTATTTCTTGCAAATAATAATATATCTCTTTTTATTTCTTGACTAGTTAACTTTGTAACTGAAGATCCTTGCTCAACTCTAAGTACAGCCTCCGCATGATCTACTTCTAATTCTCTAGCTAAATTTAAAGCTTCTATTTCTAATTCTAAATCTACTAAATCATCTTTAGCCACTTCTACATTATCAATTTCTGTATAAAAACCGTTTTTTCCAGGATGATAAAGCGAAAGTAATTTTTGTAAACATTGATTAGTTCTAGGCACAAATAATGCACCGTCTTTAAAAACTATATGAGCTAAAGTAACATGTCCTCTCTGCTCATCTACAAAAGGACTTTTTTGATTTGTGGCATACCTTAATTCTCTAGCATATCCTTTTTCTTCGTCAAACCAAAGAAGAGGAGTTCTTGAATGATGTTTACCAGCAAGAGTAAATGTTAAAGGTTGTTTATTACCTAATAACATATAACTTCTATCTTTTATCTCCCAATTTTTTTCAAGAGAAAGTGTTTTTGTTTTCATAATATAATATAATAAAATTGTTAAAAAGTAAAGGCAAGGGCACCAATTAAGATGCCCTCAACTTTACAATAAATATTAAGTTGTCTGCGTTGCAGTCTTAAATAATACGAAGTTATTAGCTCCTTGAACACACAAACATCTTTCTGATAAGAAGTGTACATTCATTTCGTCAGTATCAGATGTATAAACTCCACCTACAGATCCAGTGATCCAAGATTTCATTTTTCTATCATCAGCTTCTGAAGCTCTATATCTTACGTGCAAGAATGGTCTCTTGATATTTTTACCAAGTTGTTGATCATATACAGTTGAAGTACCTGCAGGAACAAGTACACCATCTATATTACCACCAAGACCTCTTGTAGTAGCATCATTTAAGTATTTCCAATCTGTTTTATAAAAATCATAAGAACCTCTTCTAAAACCATTGAATCCTAAATTAAGTGCCATATCCTCGCTGTTATTAAATACACCATAGTTAACACCACCTGTTGAATGTGGGTTTAAACCTGCAAGCATATCGTCAAAAGCAAGTGCAGTAGCTCTATTTAAGAAAAGCATATTTTCTTCTATAGCACCCTGCTTGTCTAAATTTTTAAGTATTTCGTCAAAATCTTTTAATCCAGATCTTGCAACATTACCTGATCCGTCATTGTCTAATGTGCTATCTCCAGAGTTAAAGTTTTGATAAATATTACCTCTTGACTCAATAGCAGCAAATAAACCTTCAGTACCTTTAAAGCCTTGGTCGTTAGCTTCAGAACCACTACCAGAAGTAACGGCTAATTCACCTTCAATCATTGACATTTCAAGATAATCTTCAAATCTAAGTCTTGTTTCATGCTCGGATTTTAAATACCATAAATATCCAGATGCACCATTTTCAGTTGTTACTTCAACCCAACCAATTTGCGCAGTATCAGAACCAGAGATAGAATATTTATCTTTGATAATAATAGGCGAATTGCTAAATTGTTGAAACCCTGCATCGATAGATCCAGTCATTCCAGCAGTTCCTTTTTTAAATTCAGAACCATATACAAACATTTTACATGTAACGGCTGATCCTGAAGTAAGCCCTGCTGCTGTTAGTGTTTGACCACCATAAGCAATAACAGTAAATGCGCTACCGCCTGAATCAACAGCATGAACAACACCCTTTACAACTTTATCAGCTGTCCAGCTAACTCCATCATTTGGAAAAGATGATCCTGATGTTTCAATAATAACAACAGTTTGTCCTAATCTTACAGCGTGTCCTGCTTTAGTAATAACACCTGTAGTAGTATTTACAGCTACACTATCATATGCAACATGCAATCTCCCTTGCTCTGACCAAATTATTTGATCTGAAGCAGAAGGAATTTCAGCACCGACCATACGAAGGAAAGAAGAAACAGATCTGTTACCATATCTTTCAACTTCTTTTTCATATACATCGGGTAAAAATTGTTGAGCAAATGTTCCTCCACCTGACCCTGCGTCAAATGTTAGATAGTTGCCCGAAAACAACGTTTTTGTAGGTGAAGGCGTTAACCCAGCGGGAAACGATCCACCCGTACTAAATAATCCCATTTTTTTTAAATTTTAAGTTATTGTTTAAATCTTACTCTTAATCTGTCAGCATCTTCTCCACTTACAGCTCTAACTTTAAATCCTGCATTCGTAGTAACATCTTGATGAGTAGTTCGGGGTTCCATATCTATATTTTTAGATTTGGCCATGGACTCTTTAATAGCGTCCGCCCTCCCTTGCTCATAAAAATGATTAGCTATTGAATCAGCATTCATTGCTGTAAACAGAGCTTTATGATAACCAGCAGCATCATTCATTTCATTTTCTTTATTTACATATTTACTAACTAATGAATTAATATCTGACTGTGTATCTTTTATTCCATTCACATCTCTGACTTTAAATCTATATTTGTTTTCGCCTACCTTATATTCAAAACCTTTGAAATTTTGGGAAAATACTTCATTTGTTTTTTGTTCAAATATTGATCTATGTCTTTGAGCTGTTTCTGTTGAGAGTTGCTGCTCTTGTTTATAATCATCGTAGAATTTAACCGCTTCTCTTTGTTCTGGGGTTAACTTTGAGCTTAACTTAAGGTCATTGTAATATTTTTGCTTCAGACCTGTGAGATTTGACTTTGCTTCCGCGATTGATTCTTTCAATCTAAGTTTTTTTCTTTTAATATCTCTTTCTTCATCAACTTCTTCGTCATAAGAAAAACTATCTTCCATTAAAAAACTTATTTCTTCTTCAGATAAATGTGGTTTTGTTTGTCTATAGTGTTCACGTAAGACATCCATATCCTCCATTTTACTGTAATCTTTGTTTAATTTTACATAATCTTCAAGACTACCTCCAGTTTCATTCATAAATTCAACTAGTTTATTAATATTTTCAGGTAATTCTTGTGTTTCTTCTTTATTATTTACGTTTTTTGGCTCTTCTTTAAGTTTATTTGGAATATCTTTTATTTTTTCCTGTAAACTTTTTTCTTCTTCCTCATTTACAAGCTCTAATACGGGCTCTTCTTCATTAACTTTTTCTTCTTCTTGCTTAGTTTTGCCAGTACTTTCTCCGGAAGGTTTTTCATCTTCTGTTTGCTTGTTTTCTTCACGAACTTCTCCGCTAGTTTCGGATTCGTTGCGTACAGGTACCTCATCTGTGCTTTGCTTTCCAGTGGCATCTTCTTCTTTTTTAAAATTACGTAAATCTATTTTTATTGTACCATCATCAGCAACTTCTGTTGCTGGTTTTTTTGGTTCTTCTTTTTTTTCTTCAACTTTTTTTTCAGTTTTAACTTCTTCTTTAGGTTGTTCTGTTGTTTCTTCAACTTTTTCTATTGTTTCAACAACTTCTTCTTGTTCTTTTTTATTTGACATGATAAAATATTATATAATTAATAAAGTTTTTAGCGAGGTTCAAATGCCTCTAAATTAAATCCACTACCCATTGTATCATTTCCAGCGGATTCAAATTCTTGCTCTCCTTTTCTATCTTTTCTTTGTTCAATTAATTTAGACTGTTGGCTAGCTTGAATTCTAGTTCTTTCGTCTTTTCTATCTTCTTTAAATTTTTCTCTGTTAGTATAGACTTTAGACTCTTTTTCTTTTAATGCCATATTTAATTGAAATTCATATGACATTAATTCTTTTTTCAATTCTTTTTCTTGTTGTAACTTTTGTATTTCAAGATTTGACTCTATTTGAGCTAATTCTGCTTTTTGTTGAGTTAATGCTTGTTGTTTTTGAACATCAGCTTGTGCTGAAGCTTGTGCTGCTTGTGTATTTGATTGAGTTTGCATTTGTATATTTTGCTGCTGACGTTGCAAATCATCATTCATTTTCTTTTTTCTTCTTACTTTCAACAATTGATTAGCTAATTTAATATTTTTTATTTCTCTAATATCAATTGCATCTTCAAGAAATATTTGATCTTTTGAAAGAGCTACTTGTATGTTATTTTCAAGTCTTGCTTTTTCTTCTTCATCAGGAGCAAGCTCTATAAATATTCCAAAATCATGCAGATGCATGTTTTTAATATCATCTAATGTTCCAACATTAAATCTTCCTATTGAAGATATAAACGCTTCTCTAGTTGGTGAATATTCTAATATATCTGATATTCTTAAACTAACTGCTTCAGCAACTCTTGCTGTTAAATATAAGCTAGCTTGTAATATATGTCTTGTAGCTGTATTTGAATTAGCAGCAGCTAGCTTTTGTACACCAACTAAAGCATATTGATCAGGCTTACTACCATCTCTTGCTTCATTCAATCCGGTTACATCTCTTATCATTTGAAGATAATAGTTATATGTTTGTATTAAAGAAGCTATTTTATTATTACCACCATTAGATGTAAGTTCTTGTATTGGTACTTTAGCTGGATTCATATCACCATCTTGTGTTAAAGATCTTCCAATAACAGAACCTGTTTGAAAAAACATATTTAATGCTTCTTGCGGATTATAATTTGTACCATTGCCTAAATCTATTTCAGCTAATCCATCTGCATCAAGATAAACACCATCTGGTATCATTCTTGACATTACTTGTTGTAATTTTAAATGTGTTAGTTGAATCATGTCGGCAAATCCTGTAATTCTACTAACTAATGATTCGATTCTTCCTTTATATATTCTAGGTGCAACAATATGATAATTCATCATTACTTTTGTTGTATCACTTTTAGGTCTAATCATATTTTTTGCAAGACCCCATTTAAGAAGCATATTAACACCTAATACATATACTCCTTCATATACTACGTCTATTGATCTGCTTGCTTTTTCGAAAAGATTTTCAGCATCCTCTGGCGGATTGAATTGATCATTTTTTTGAATTGCTTTAGAAGCTCCTGTAGCTGTTGTTTTAATTTTGTAAACTTCATTGTTGTATGTTTTATAATTAAAGTATAATACTTGTATACTATTTGAATCTAATACGCTATCTTCATTAATATATCTATTATGTGAAGATGCACTTTGATAACCTTGACTAGATATTTTTTTAAGAGTATCATTGTCTAAATTAGGAAATTGTTTTGCTATTTCATTTATTGTTACTGATTTTACCTCACCTATATAATAAATATCATCAAAATAAGGAGAATAAGTATATGAATATACTAAATCAGCAGGATCAACACATCTAACTTTAATTCCTTCTGCTTTATTAAACTCATGTTTTACCGATGCAATACCTAATGTAACTAAATCATAATTTACTCTTTTTTGTGTTAAATCATAATTATTTTGATTTAATATAGTATTTATAGCTTGTTCTTCTGCAATTTCAATAGCTTGTTTATATTCTGTCTGCATGTGTAAAGCTAATTCTTGATCATCGGAAGGTAATTTATTTGGATCAGTATTAAATAAATTTATACCTAATTTTTCTTCTACATTTTCATTAAACTGTTTAGTCTGCATATCATCCATAATTTTTTGAACATAATCTGTTCTTTCTTTTACAGATGAAGGGTCTTGAGAAAAAGCTTTAATATCAAATAATCTATCTGACATTCCGTTTACAACTATATCTACAAACTTTGGTATAATAGGTACTGGTTTCCAATCTAAATTTAAATAAGACAAATCACCATTAATAGATAGTTCGTCTTTATATTTTTTTACTGATTGCTCCCCTCTTGCATATAAACGAAGTCTATGATATTCATCCCTATTGGAATAAAACCTTGTAGCACCATTGTCTCTTTTAAACCACTCGTGTTCAATTGCTTTTGCTACTTTTTCCCCATATTCAAATGTTGATTTTTCTTCATCAGAAGCTATTTGACTAGGAAATGAACTTTTTAAAATTGTTTCAGCCATGCTATTTTATTATTGTTGAATGAGATCCTTTATTATTATATCTCGATATTTTAATATCTAAACTAGGTTTCATATATTTAGGTTTTGGATGATATAAATGTCTATTACACGCCATAATTGCTAAACCTGAACTTATTGTTGCATCAAATTTAGTTCTTTTATTTATATCAAACTTAGCCCAATCATTAAGCGTATTATTAAAATATATGTTTCCACCGCCATTTTCGTTAATGCCAACATAATTATTTATATACGTTTCAATTGCAGCTGCGTGTGCCTGTTTTATGTCTTCTGACGTATTTGGAATACCACCTATTTCTTTTTCTGTTATAGATAATTTATTCCAAACTTTATCAGGTCTATTCATTGAATAAGCCCTGTATCCTCTTCTTTTTAAATGATATAGTAATCTTGGTTTATTATTTTCTGCAAGTACCGGCATACCATAATAAACTAAAGCCATTAATACATCTTCAAAAAACAGTTCAGCTGTTTGAGGTCTTGCTACATATTCTAAAAAAAATGAATTAGCAGGAGCATCTTCCATACTAAACTTAGTTAATCCGTGTAAAGCCCCTTTTGAGCCTTGTCCGTCTGTTGTTCCAGATATATCATATGAGTCGCATCCAAATGCACCTATATGTTGATTACCTGGTGTTTTTATACCATTTTTTAGTATAATATTGTTTTCTAAATTTTTTGATGGTGTCCATGAAATAAAAAATCTACCATTTTTATTTGGAGTAAACATTACTTTTGAATCTTTTATTCCATTTTCCCAAGAAAAAGAACCTTGCGTAATATATCCTTTACGCATTAAATCATCATTATAATCAATTTGTTCATAAATTTTGCTTAAATTGAATATACTGTTTTTAGTTTCATCTCTAAAAGCATGTTCCTCTGTTCTTGGAAATTGCCTATAATATTCATTTAAAGCATCTCCATCGTGCTTTAATCCTTCAACTTCATTATTCCAAAAGTCAACTACACCTGTGTCAATAAGCTCGCCATCGTTTCCAAGGACTTCTTTCTCTGGTGTTCCGAATACAGGATGTCCATGAGAATCAATGAATCCTTCGTAGTTCCATTCCATAGGTATGAACAAACTATATAATCCCGAGCTAGTCTGGCCATTACGATTTCGTTTTGTGACATCTGAATCATAATAAAGTTTTTTAAAATTATCACCTCCTTTATCTAATGAGTTTGACGTTGAACCCATCATACATTTCCCTATAACCTTACTTCCAAGTCGAAGTGTTGTTTTTGTAACTCTCCAGTTATTTAAAATGTTATCTGGTCTTTCCCATTTGCCAGATTCATCGTGTACTAAAATACGAAGTTTTTCCCCATCATAAGAGTTGTCACCTGTGTTTTTCCAGTCGATAGTGGTATCCAATCCCTCCGGAATGTCATTGTCAAACCCAACGGAAGCTTTGAGGTTATTCTTTGTAAGCTTTGACGCTGGAACTCTGTAAGCAAGCTCTGTCTTAGGTCTGTCCATACCATCTTGAATGGGTCGGAAGAAGAAAGGATAATTGGTACTAATTGGAACAACCTTATCTGTAAACATTTTTTTAGCGTCTGCTCCAGACTTTGAAAGTATCCCAAATCGTGCATCCTTTGTAATTGTAGCTTGATTGACGGCTTCGCAACTTGCCATAAAAGAGAATCCTGATCTTCTGTTTTTGAGGTAACATAACCCATAACATCTTTGGTCGGCTTTACAAGCTTCCCAAAATATATAGAATATTCTATTTGCTTCGCGAAAGTCTGGTTTTCCAACGTCAATTTTTGTCCACTGCAAATACATGTAGTGAGTACCAGTAATATAAGTGGAAACATTATTGTTAATAAACCAAAATCCGTTTTCTCTCTTGTTAAATTCTTCATCAATATAATCGTACCATTTATTTTTAAAAACAGCAGGATAGGTATCCCATTGAAATCTTGTTTTTATTTGATCTAATTCTTTAGGATATATGTGTGCTTCCCATCTATTATTTGTATTAGCTATTTTTTTTGGCTTAGGAGGTAAAGCTATTTTTAAATTTTGTATTTCAATTATATCACCTATAGCACCTGTTTTACTAATAACAGTTATATCATGCTCTTTATTATATCCGTAATCCCATTTTTTTGCTTTGTTATATCTTTTTATAACATTTAATTTAATAGGATTAATTAATTTAATTAAATCGTACATTATATTTATTTAGATCTTCTTTCAGCAAAACCTTTAAATGGTTTTTTTACTTTATCAGAAACATCTATAACATTTTTTTCACTTTCAAGTCTAGTTAATATTTCAAAAGCATCAAATATTGCTAATTTTTTTGTAGCTGCTGCATTTTTTAATCTATCCGCAGCTAAATCCTCATTAGGATCATTTAAAATAATTTTTTCTTCTGCTACTTTTATTAACTCATCTACCGCTTTATAACCAGCTTGGATTATATTCAATTTCATTTTTTTGTGTTCCATAGTTTATTGCTATTGAATTATCAGGAACTCTATATAGTCTTTCATTATCAAAAACAAACTCATATTCGCTGTTTTGCGTAAAGCCTACTAAATCATCTTTTTTAAGATTTAAGCTTCTTAAACGCGGCGAAACGTGCTTTAAAACGCCCACAAGAGGCTTTTCTTTACTCTCGTCAAATTTATTTTGATTAAAAACAGGTTTTACAAAACTAAAACCTTCTATTGTTTTCCATTCGTTATTTCTCTTATATAAAAATATTTGATCTATATAACAAAAATATTTATTTTCTTGAAAAAAACTTGAACCGTATTTATCTATACCGTTCATACCGTAAAATCTTCTAAAAATATTATGATGAACAATTACTTCATCATTTACTTTTAAAATAGGATTATTAATTGGTGTTTCAATTATTTTACCTATTCTATTTACAAATTTATGATCTTCTATTGAAGTATTTAAAATTAATTCTTTTTTTTCAACTTGTTTTTTATTGCTATACACACCGTTTACCGGAGATATAATATAACAATGAAGATGCTTCATTAATATTCTAAATTATATTCAACTGCTATTGCCATATTTTTATTAAAATTTTTCCAAGGTAATACCTCTTCTTCTTTTTCTATATAAATATTATAGCATTCATCTTCTTCAATAATTTCAACTATTCTATGTCCTCCAAATACTTCTTGACCAATAGAGTAATGCATTGCATCGTTTTTATAATCTCTGCCAATACTAATTTTTCTTATTAGATTCATCTTTATTTTCTTTTAAATTTTTGCAATCGTTTAATATTTTAACTATTGCATTTACTCTATTTAATTCTCTTATAGGCATATCATTTAAAATACCTACAACTTTATTTATATCTTCTTGTGTTAATTTTTTATCCATAATATTAAATTTTATTATTATACAAATATACTATAAATATAATTTCATTGTTTCTTCTCCAAATTCTCCTTTTGGAATAATATTAAAAGCAATACTATATCTATCTTTATTGCTTTTATTAGGCATAACTCTATGATCTAAAAAAGAAGGAAATAAAATAATTGATTTCGCTTCTGGTTTAAAATTAATACATTTAAAAGTATTATTATTTTTTTCATCAAATTTTATTAAAGGTGAAAAAAACCATTGTTTTATATAAAAGTTTTCTAAACTTAACATGCTAGATTTTTCCATATAATATGTGCCGCTAATATAAGAATTTTTATGACAGTGAAACTGAGAAAATCCTTTTGGTTCTGTTTTAGTTGCCCAAGAATTTGAAAATTGTAAATCTTCAAATATATGGCCCATATTTTTTAAATATTTTTTAGCACAACTTAATATATTTAATTTTAATTTTTTAAATAAATCATTTTCTAATATGTTTTGATTTATAGATGCACTTGAATTAAAACCAGCATTAGTTGTATAAAAATCTGTTTTTTTACAGAAATCTAAAAATTTATTATTATCTAAATCTTCAATTTTTATATTATCAATATAAATTTGAGTTGGAAAAATATTTTCTATCACGATAAAAAATCATTCGGCATATTAGGTGATGTAACAGGATCAACACAATTTATCCACTGCTGGTTTTCTTCATCCCATTCACAAACTTTCCCGTTTGTAGGATGAGCTACAGGAGCTTCATATCTACAAGTTGTTTCATTTAATACCCAACTATCATATTCTTTTTTAGGTATAAAAGCATCTTTTGAGGGATCATAACTATCTCCTATACGAGCGTAATTTTTTCTAAAATTATGCATCCAACTTGTTTGCTTCCATGTTGATTCTCCTAATAAATTATTTAAAAACTCAACTCCTTTAGATTCATCTTCAACACCATTATTATCTAAGATAGCATTTTCTACTCTTACAATTCTTAATACTATATTATTTTTATCTAATTCTGCAAAATGTGCCATAACTATGCTGTATAACTACCTGATGATTTAAAAATTATTACTTTATCACTTCCTTCGTCAAGAACTGTAGGACTACCTGATGTTGTACCTGAATAGTTACCAGAAGGAACTCTTAATATAACAGCACCACTTGCACCTTGACATTGTGACCTGGAATAGGATGGGTCAGATGCCGCTCCTGCACCACCTGTATTTGCTAATGGGTTTCTTGCGGCCGATCCTCCATGTAGTGACCCTCCTCCACCTAAAGCTGCAGCACTTGGACTATTATCTATTTGATCGTAGCCTCCACCGCCACCACCAAAATATACATCACTTCCTGAAACTTCTCCAACACTTTGATTTGTAGAGTTTGTGGTTGAAATTATTGTAGTAATTGTTCCATCTCCACCATCTCCTTGTACATCAGCATTTCCTGCTTCACCGGTTCCTCCTCCGCCTCCACCTTTATATGTTCCACCTGATCCTGAACCACCATCATATCCTTGTCCTGCGGTTCCACTCCCAACAGATGTACTATGATGTCCACCACCACATCCACCATTTTGTCCATTACCAGATCCGGCGCCTCCACCATAACCACCACCAAGACAAGTTATAGTTGTAAAATTACTACCACCCGATGATATAGAAGAATCACTACCATTAGCTTGAGTACCACCACCGCCTCCAACAGTAACAGTAATAACATCACCCGCAATACCTGCAACTACAGCTTCAGCAGATGCACCTCCACCTGAATTTGTAACAGAAGATCTAAATCCTCCGGCACCACCTCCTGCAGAGTTTGCACCATAACCACCAGTTCTTCCTCCACCTGCACCACCGGCTTGAACCATCCAATTAATATCATAACTACCAGATGATCCAACTATCATATTATGTAAAAATCTTCTACCTGGCATGATTATGGTGTTGTATCAGCAGCATATTGCGCAATAGAATATGCAAAAACTGCATTTGCTCCATCTGCTAAACATTCAACTTGTAAAATACTAGTAGCTGATCCATCATAATCTACACCACCTACTTTTAAAAATGATTCACTTGTTGCCGCATCGCTATCAAGTGTTATTGTTTGTGAACCTGATATATTATATATAGTTAAAACTTGACCAGCTTTATAATTTGTAAAATCAAATTCTATACCACCGCTTAAGGCACTATTCATCTTATATACTGCTGCTGCTGCCCAATCAACTGATGTTGCACCCGATGTATTAGTTATTGTTCCAACTGATGTATATCTAGCTTCTAAAACGTTATGTGTTACTTTTGTTAATGCCATTTTTAATTAATTTTTTTATGTTACTACTGATGGTGCAATATATGAAAAACCTCCATAAGTTCCTCTACTCCCAGCAGTTATATCTACTTTGTAATATGACCATGTTGATGCGGTGTAAGATGTTGTTATAGTAGTACAGTTAATACTTAAAGCACCACCACTATGAGAATGAGATGTTAATTCTGTCCAATTAGAACCATCATTAGATCCCCACCATTTTAATACTCCTGTATAATTATAATAACTTTGTTCTCTATCAGCAGAAGTTAAACCATTTGTGGTTGTGGGACCAGCCATTGTCATAATAATTTGATTATTAGATCTTGAACTTCCGTTATTACCAAAATTATATATATCTGAAACTTGGCAAGTTGTAGTCCATATTACGTTACCAGTTAAATTTGCATTTAATTCTGCATTTGTTACTCCATAACCACTTGGATATGAAGTAGAAGAATTATAACCGCCTGCAGCTACATTGTTTTGAAAAGGACTAACTGTTTGATAACCGCCTTCAGCTATAAAAATTCTTTTATCTAAACTCATTTTAATATACTATATTATAAGATACAACTTCAGCTTTTGTATTTAAAGCATTTATAGTGGTTTCATGATTATCACAAGTTGTTCTTATATTATTTCTTTCTGTTTGTATATTATTTGGTATTCCTAATCCTTTTTCTGATTTTCTTATTACATACCAATCTGTATTATATAAAAGCGTTCTTGCAAAAATTTTAGCTTCTTCTATTTGCTTTTCTTTTAATTGCGCTAATGTTTCAGACCAAGTTTTATTATTTATATTATAAGTAAATATTTCATTTTCAGAATCAAAGTAAATACTCCCTAACTCCTGTGTTTTTAAATTATAATCAGGGGTTACAATATCATAAAATCCATATGTTTTTAATTTTTCATCTGACAATAAATCAAAACCTGCCATTATATTACCATATGATTTAGGTATATTAATAAATTTTTTTATTGTTCCATTATAATTCTTTGCCTTCATATATTATGGTGTTGTGTCACTAGTATATGTTCCTATTAAATAATTATAAATTGCAGCACTATCATTATCATCAATACATATTATTTGAATATGATTATCTTCTGCGCCATCATAGTCTGTGCTTCCTACTTTATTAAATGTTTCAGAAGAGTCATCACTAGATAATGTTATTGTTTGAGAACCACTAACTGTAATATCTATAACTTGTCCGGTTTTCATATTTTGTATATTTAAAGTAGTTGCTCCATTTAAATCTGATGTTAACCTAAAATTAGAATATGCTGAAGCATCTAAATTTATAGTACCACTTTGTGTAGTTATAGTTTGTACTTCTGTATATCTAGCGGCAAGTTCTGCATGATCTATTGCATTATCAGCCATTTTAACATTTGTAACAGAATTATCAGCCAATTTAGCAGTTACAACTGCACTATCTACTATTTCATTTGAATTAACAGTATCGTTTGCTGCTAATAAATGTACAATTTCTATTTTAGCTCCATTTCCAGGTGCAGTACTAAATGTAACTGTTGTTCCATTGGTTGAATAAGTGTCTTTACTTTGATATACCCCATCAATATATATCTGTGTTTTATTTTCAGTGGCAATAGTTGTAGATATATCAAAAGTTGTATCTGAACCATCTCCTGTAAACAAATTAACTTCTACAACACCACTTACAGCTACATAATGCATAAATTCTATACTAGCACCCGTAGCTGGAGCAGTTGAAAAAGTTACTGTTGCACCTGATGTAGAATAAGTATCTTTGCTTTGATAAACACCATCTATATATATTTGAATATTATTTTCATTTACTATAGTAGAGCTTGCATCAAAAGTTGTATCAGAACCGTCTCCTGTATGTATATTTTTTTCTACTGTTATAGAATCAGAAGGATTTGCTAAAGCAGAAGAAATAGTTATTTCGTTTGCACTGTTTCTTGCAAGAGTAACATTTGTTCCTGCAGTTAATTGAACTACAGAAGTATCATTACCTGATGTTGAAGTTAAATTTAAATCAACATTACTACCGTCTGCAGTTGCATTTAAATCATAAGTTTCACCAGAAGCAGTAGATGCTATTGTAACTTGGTTAGCATCATTTCTTGTTAAACTTATATCAGTACCAGCTGTTAATTGTACAGTTGAATCTGTACCGCTTGCAGCATCTAAATTTAAATCTACATTACTACCGTCCGCTGATACATTTATAGAATATGTGTCACCTATTGTGCCTGTACCAAATTTAACATAGCTACCCATAAGTGAATGAGAGCTACATTGATAAAATAAAATTGGCGGTGTTGAAGTTGTTGGAATAATTTGTGTATATGCACCTGAACTTCCCGCTGTACCATTTGTGGTTACACCTGTTGTATAAGCAGTAGTTTTATTTGCTTCTTCATAAAATCTTAATGGATGTGAAGCATTAGAACTATCTGATTGATCAAATTTATATGTATTACCCGGTGTAAGTTCAAGATAAGCACCTTCAACACCATCTATAGTATAACCACTTGTACTACCATTATCATATTCTGGATGTGCAGCTGTTTTAGTTATAACCTTTACTATAAGCGTCTTAGCAGTATCGCTATGTGCTATTGATCTATGCGCCGATAACTGTAACGGCGATTTGAACTTAATACCCATATATTAGTCTATTTTAGTAATGAGAATCTTATAATCTCCTGCTGTAACTGCTGAAGCAAAAACAACTGTTACTGTTGTTGTTGATGCTCTTGCAATATCTACATTTATTGTTTCGTATGGTGAACCAGTTTCAACTACTTGACATATTACATCTCTTGTACCTAAACTATGTGTTACCGTATATGTTATGTTATCTGATGACGCAACTGTTGATTCACTAGCATTTAAATTAACAGCAAAACTTCTTGCTGCTAATCCTTCTGGTGTTACAGCTTTTGTTGTATTTGTACCGGCTAATGCTTCAGCTGTTGTTGCAAGTTGTACACCTCCTATAGCACTTGCACTAGCTGCAGATGTTGCAATACTAATTGATCCCGCACCGTTTGTTACTGTTATACCGTTACCACCTGTTAATGTTCCTAATTGTAAATCATTATTAGAACTATGACCTATTAATAATTGACCATCTGTTGGGTTAGCTCCATCATAAGTTGTAATTGATCCGCTTAAATCTAAACTACCAATATCAAGACTACCTTTTGTACCAGAAAAAACTTCTGATGAATTTGTTGCTTGTGTTAGTACTGTAAATTTTCCAGTAGAATCATCAAATCCAAAAAATCCAACTCTAGAACTTCCATCATTATATTTAAATTCAATACCTCTATCTTTGTTATCATCAGAAGCATTACTCCCTAAAGTAAATATAGGATCAACAACTGTTACTGTTGTAGAGTTTACTGTTGTTGTAGTACCACTAACAGTTAAATTACCTGTTACAGTTACATTTCCAGAAAAACTTATTGTATCTCCGGCATCTGTACCTATAGTTATTGTTTCATCCGCAGCACCACTTGCAGATTCTAAGCTAGATAATAATGATAATAGTTTTGCATTATCTACAAAACCATTTACAAAATCATATATTTGATCCCCTGTAGCAAGTGCTGAACCCCCGTTTGTAACTGCACCTGTTACAACATTTAGTCCTGGATTAGGACCTGTTGAATTTGTTACAGTTAATTGATCTGTATTGTTTGATGTTACACTTTTTATATCGCCAGATACATCTATCCAAGTGCTGCCTGTATATAAATATAGTTTGTCATCACTAGAATTATAGTATATTTGACCTTCAACTGGAGAACCAGGATTTGAGGTAGCAACATGTACTACAATGTTTATAAGTTGATTTTTGCCAAAGTCAACATTAGATAAATATTTTATTGCCATTTTTTTTAGTTTAGAAATGCTTTACCGCTAAAAGGAGCGGAAAAACTTATTATTAAGTTATTACTGTTTGTGTAGAATATATCTCCAAAAACTACATCATTATCTGTATCATCTATTACCGTTACTGCAGGAAATTTGTCAAGATTATGCGTTATATTCCATTCTAATGAAGCTGATGATTGAACAAAAGTTGTTGTTTCACCCGGTATATTTGCTTTAGTTTCTATATATGTTTTAATACTACCTAGAGTAAAATTAGAAGTAGCATTATTTTGATCTGCATCTGTTCCTATTAAAGAATCAGAATCATTTAAATTTGTATCTTTTATATATGTGTTTATTCTTGCCATTATTTATGCATTTTATTTCCAAAAACTTTTTCAACACCTCTTGAACCAAAATAACCTCCAATTACAATAGTTAATAAAGATGTAATTGAATCAAGCGAATATTCTAAAAACCAACCTGTAACATAACTTATAACTAAAAAAATTAATGTTAAAGGCCTTACATTAGCCGCAAGCCATGTTCCTGATCTTGCGTCTGCTACCCATCTTTTTGTTGTGCCGTCTATTTCAGCTCTTTCTAATTTTAATTTTTCTAAAGCAACTTGTTTATCTGCTTCAGACATATCGCTATTTCCTATTATAGCTTCTATAATACCACCCGCAGGTGTACCACTTGCTATTGATGAAACTACACTTGGAATTTTACCTAATAAAAATTTTCCAACTGCAGTATCTTTAAATTTTTTTTTCATAATTTAATTTAACAATTCCATCTTCTTCTTGCCGCTCTGCCTCTTTCTGATGTCCAACTACGAGATCTAGCGCAAAAAGATTTTCTTCTATTTGCAGCTTTGCTACCTTTTTTTAATTTAGAGGGGGGTGTTGTAACAGCGGTTTGAAGCTTACTGCCTGGATTATCTTTTTTATATTTATCAACACCTTTTTGACTCATACCACCACCTGCTGCACCACCTGTTCCAGTTGGGTTAGCTTTATTATAATATCCTAAAGATTTTTTCTTTGAAGGTGCTGGTGGTTTTTTCATTAAAGGTCTACCACACGGTTGTCTGCCTACAGACTTCATTGTTGTTTGTTTTACTCTAGCAGTTATTGGTCCCATAATATATATTGTGTTTTACCTTTTAGCTTTATAGCTTTTAATATTCTGTTTCTATTTCCTTTTTCTTTGTAACTAACATGTACCCAGGCTGGATTTTCATCGTCTCCAAATTCCCATATAAGCTGATCAAAATCTAAGTTTTCTTTTATATAATCAAAAAAAACTTTATTTTTTACTTTGCTATACACATCATCTAAATCAATTGCTTCACCTTTACAATGTTGAGAATTTTTAGATCCTCCTATAGCTGTATTAAGTTCAGGACTTCTATAAAAACTTGAAATATAAATAGGACATTCGACATATTCTCTAAGAGGTTCAAAAATTTTATTTGCTGTTAATTGCATTTTTGAAATAGTATAACTATTTGGAAAATTATCTATTCCAAGTCTTTGTGCTGTATTTGATCTGGTAGCTTCTTTTAAACTAATATGATTACTTATTTTTATTTGCATTTGATTTTTGCATAGCTTTTATATGCCTTTCAATTTTTTTAGCTTGAGCAGCATGCATGCGAGATGCTTTTTTTAATTCAGCTACGACTGATTTTAAATTTTTATCCATATTAATATTTTTCAGTTTTAGTCTGAACTTTTTTATCAGACGACCCCATCCCAATAGGCACATTTGTTCCTTCAATAGGAGCTGATGTTTTTTTATCCGGATGAACTTTTTGTGTAATAGGTATTGCTGTTGGTCCTGGTTTTCCCATAATAATTGTTTTTATTTATTTTGCTTTTTATATGCTTCAGCCTCCCACTGTAATTTAGGGTGACCTTCTTTCATTCTTTTTCTACTATATTTTTTTCCTTTCCAATATATATAATTATCATCATAAGAAAGATCTTTTCTAAGTATTTGATCTCTATGCGTAAGCTCATGCTTTTTAGCTATCTTTTGTTGAACTGGTGAAAGGTTTTTATTTAAAAGTATAGTTCCATCGTTTAATGTAACACCTTCAACACCTTTACCGAGATTTTCTTTTTTAACTATACCATTCGTCATAATAATATTTTGAATAGTATTTTTCATTTTAAATCCCATTATCTATTGCTATCTTTAAACATATCATCTATAGCTTTATTATAAACTTTATCTGTATATGTTTTGTTTTTAAAAAAAATATTTCTTTCTGATAAAGGTAAATCTTCACTACCAAGCATTATTCTATATATTCTGCTTATTAATTGCTTACCTTTAAAAGATACTTTAAAAGTATTATACTTTATTGTAGTTCTGTTTCTTATAGAATAAACATCTATCCAGCCTTCTTTTCTAAGTCTTTCCCATCTTTTTTTGTCCCAAGAATATGTATAAGTACCCTTGATATAATCATTACGAGTAAATAAGCCTATGCAATCAAAATAAATTAATAATTCTAAATCAGCATCTTTTAACTTATATGTTTTACATGCCCATCTTCTTATTAACCTATAATACTTTAAAAGTTGCAAATCTTTTAAGTCAGATGGTTCTAATCTCATAATACTACAATAACATCCTGTTCTTTTATAACATAGTATAAATTTTTTTCAAAATCTATACCATATCCAGCATGCTTATCATAATAAATAATATCACTCTTATTTAATCCTTTTACAGCATCACCTACAGATATAACTTTTGCTTTTTTATATCTAATTTCATTTTGATGCTTATCGGCAATAATAAGACCATTTTGTTTTTTAGGTGACTCTTTTATTAAATCTATAATTATATAATTATTAATTGCTTTCATCTCTAACATTTGAAATTATACAATCAGCCGATATAATTGTAGAAGCAACAGAAGCCGCATTTATTAAAGCCGTTTTAGTAACAAGAACAGGATCAATAATACCTGCTTTAATCATATTTACTATTTTACCTGTAACAACATCAACACCATCTTTTTTAGATTTTAATTGTTTTTTATCTAAACCAGCATTATCTAATATTGTTTTATATGGTGATTGAATAGCTGTTAATAATATTAATTCACCTTCATCTTTTGCTTTAATATCTTTTGAAGCATTTAATAGGCATATACCACCACCTGGAACTATACCTTCTTTTATTGCTGCTTTTACTGCATAGATAGCGTCCTCAACTCTATCTTTTTTTTCTTTTAAAGCTACTTTACTATCTGCACCAACTTTTATAACTCCTACAGACCCTGTTAGCATTGCTTTTCTTTCTTCAAGCTTTTTAATAAAATAATCGTTAGTTTCTTCTTTTAGCTGTTTATCTATAGCTTCAATTCTACCTTTTATTTTATCATTTATATTATCTATAGTTATTACAGTATTTTTATCGTCGGTTACTGCTTTAACACATTCTCCTAAATGATTTACTTCTATTAAATCTAAATCATCACCTAAGTCTTCATTTATAATAGTAGCACCTGTAATAGCTGCAAGATCTTCTAATAAACCTTTTTTAAGTATTGAAAATCCAGGAGAGTCTATAATATTAACTTTTATATTCCCTTTTGCTTTATTCATAATTAAAGCTGACATAGGTTGAGCCCCTAGGCTTCCTATAATTAACATAGCTCTATTACTTTTAATAGCATATTCAAGTACAGATTGTATTTTTCTTATACTATTTATTTCTGATTCAACTAATAATACTAAAGGATTTTCTAAAACAGCATTACCTTTTTCCTTATTTGTTATAAGGTGAGGTGATTTTAAGCCTGAATCAAATTGCACTCCATCTATGATCTCAACGTGCGTTTCTGGTGTTTCAGACTCTTCCATCAATACCACACCATTTTTTCCAACTTTATTATATGCTTCTGCAATTAAACTGCCAAGTTGTATATCGTTATTAGTTGAAATATTAGCAACATATTCTAGCATTTTATCTTTTACAGGTATTGATTCTTTATCTAAGTATTTAATTACTTTTTGACACGCTGAATTTATGCCTTCCTTTACTAGCCTTACGTCACTATTGTTTCTTTTATATGCTTCAGTTAAGATAGCTGAAGCTAGGACGGTGGAGGTTGTGGTTCCGTCACCAGCTTCTTTTACTGTTTTTTGAGCCGCTTCTTTTATAAGAGTAGCACCTATATTTTCTACAGAGTCTCTTAATATAACGCTATTTGCAACAGTTACGCCATCTTTGGTTACAACAGGTTTTCCTAACGCATCTTCATATATAACACATTTACCTGATGCACCTAATGTTGATTTTACCGCATTATTAAGTTTAATAACACCTTCCATTATTCTATTTCTAGCTTCATCACTAAAGTTTAAATCTTTAACAATGTCACTTGCATGATTAAATTCCATTAAATTAAATTTTAAATATTAAAATGTTTTTACTACGATTGGGCCTTGTGTTAATTTAAGCTTTCTTTCATAGTGTTCTATAGAAGAGTCGATTGCTTTTTCAGCACCCTCTATTGTTTCTCTTCTAGTAATTCCACCCCATTCATCACCATTATTAAATTCAGTTTGGTAATATCCGTTGGGAAGTTGAGTTATTCTCCAATTGCTTTTTTTAGCATATTTTGTCCAAAGGTTTTTGGTTTCTTCATTAATCTTTGGTTCTGTAGCCCATGTATTGGACTTGTAATAAAAATAAGTCATAATTATTAAGGTTTTAATTGGTTATTATTGGTAGATCCCTTTAATTACCCGGATCTTTATTGGTTTTTACAAATATAATATTTTTTTTAAACAGGTACTATACAATTTATCCATTGTTTATTTTCTTCATCCCACTGGCATTTTTTTTCTCCTATTGGATGACTAACAGGTGCTTCCCATTGACAGGTAGTTTCATTTAATACCCAGCTATTATATGGTTTTAAAGGTATAAAAGCATCTAAAGAAGAACTATATGTATAACCGATACCTGCAAAGTTTTTTCTAAAACTTTTGGATATTGATGTTTGCACCCAATTACCTCCATGCAAATTTTGTAACAATTCAATTCCTTTGTCCTCCTTTTCAATTCCATCTATAGTTATTAATTTATTTGATACTACCAAAACTCTTGTAACTATGTTATTTAAATCTATTTCTGCAAAATGTGCCATATTATAAAGTTAAAGTATGTCCTGTGCTTTGAAGTGTAAAATATCTATAATTACTATCTGTCGCATCTGGATAACTAGCGCTTTTAGAATAACCTGTATGAGAAACAGGTATTCTTATTAATATAGAACCAGAATTTCCACCACCACCTTGCCATCTACCTCCGGATCCTCTATAAGGTTCTCCACTTACACCCGCATTAGTATTTCTTCCGGTATCCGCAGCAGTACCATCTCCATTTGTTCCTGCACTATAAGGAGCAGAACCTGATCTAGACCCTCCTCCATAAGCAAACATTTCTGTAGCTAAAGTTGAAGCAGTTTTAGCATATGCAATATTTGTTCCTGCACCTCCGTTATTATTACTAGCTGCAGCAGAATGTCCGCCACCGCCTCCACTATCTTGACTACCATCTCCAGCGGCACCATTATTACCTTGACCTACTGTTCCTGAACCACCACTACCTGAATTTACACCTCCACCTCCAGATCCTCCAGATCCTCCGTTTACATTTGTACCACCACCTGTTCCAGCACCCTGCCCTCCTCCAAATGCGGTTATAGTCCCGAGTGTAGTTGAGGTTAATACAGAATTATTTCCAACATTACCTGAAGTTGATGAGCTTGATTGATAAGAACCTCCTGCACCAATAGATGTAGCTGTTAAAGTTTCACCTGTAGGAATATTTACTGTAGATGTAAGTATACCCCCAGCACCTCCGCCTCCCATTCTAGTTCCAAAAACATCATCTCTTCCAGCCCCTCCTCCACCTGCAATAACCCAATATGTTACTGCAATTTCAGCTTGAGTTTGATTATATGAAATATTTCTAGTTAAAAACATATTATTGAGCTTGTCCTACTGTATAAATATAAGTTCTATCATTTCCTGATTTAGCAATGCATGTTACCTGTATATAGTTTATAGCATTTGCAGTTTTTACAATATTATCAGAAGATAACCTTTTCAAAGTTGCAGTGCCTGCATCTTGATTAAAAGCAACCGCACCGCCATAGGTAGACCCAGATGGAGCATTTAAAATAATTACTTTTGTCATTCCTATATCTGCATTTGAAAATGTTAAAGTAATACCTGAACTACCACTCCCTGGCATTGTTGCTTCAAATACTCCAAATTGTGTAAAATTAACACTCATACTACCACCATCACTTATAGTGGAACCAACAGCTTTTGTTGTAAATTCTGCAGCAAGTTTTGTATATGCAATTGTATCGTCTTGTATTGTTGTTGCT
>CEQX01157468.1_pt1 | contig 41444 bp, 22 predicted proteins | sample 356261 | NCBI WGS metagenome assembly CEQX01 (sample SAMEA2621076, study PRJEB7988) | marine metagenome | isolation source: saline water (ENVO:00002010), including | reverse complement strand
TCTGAGACATCCGAAGGTCGCGGGTTCAAGCCCCGCTCCCGGCACCACTTCACGGCACGAGACCGTGCATCGCGCAGATTTCGAATCTGTTTTCCTGCCGGCACTTTACGCACAGTTCTCATACACGTATCTTAAAGAGGCTCAAAGTGAGAAATGAGTCGTTTTGAAAACCATATTTTCGTCGTAAAAATAAACACTCAAAGTGAACATCCCCAGCATGAACTGTGCGAACTGTTGATGTGCTCTCGGCGAGTGGATATTGACATGGTTGAGTCTCCAGTCGCAGGTCAAAGGGTCAAAGTTGAGGTCAACTCTCACAATGGTCTGACCGTCATACAGGGTGTAGCACTTCATCCAGCTGCGAAAAATCATGTCACTTTGAAATTAGTCAATGGCTACAATGCAAGTTATCCAATTGAAGAGATTGAATCAATAGAAATTCTTGGTTCAAACACTCCGCTTAGTGAACAAAAGCCTCTACCTGTCGATGTTGATGAGACCCTTCCTCGCATCCGTATACTCCACACCGGTGGCACAATTGCTTCAAAGGTCGACTATTCGACAGGAGCTGTTGTGGCTCGTTTTGAGCCTGAAGAACTCATTGCCACAATACCAGAACTCACCGCAATTGCGAATATCGAAGCAGTCAAACTTGGCAACATGTTCAGCGATGACATCCGCCCTCAGCACTGGAACTCAATAATACACGCTTCAAAGCGAGCATTTGATGATGGCTGTGATGGAGTTGTGGTGACGCATGGAACCGACACACTACACATTTCCTCTGCGGCTTTGAGTTTTGCATGGTGTGGAAAAGGAGAAACTCCTCCAGGTAGAATTGCTTTTGTTGGCTCTCAACGTTCATCAGATAGAGGTTCATCTGATGCCAGTGAAAATTTGATTTCGGCAGTGTATTGGGCCGCACATGGCCCTCAACCTCTGGGTGATTCTGGTGACGGCGTTGTCGTGGTAATGCACGCATCAAATAATGACGGCGTGTGTGCTGTCTATCCGGGAACCGGAGTTCGCAAATTGCATTCCTCCCGAAGGGACGCTTTCCAAACCGTAAATTGCGAACCACTTGCGATGATTGCAGTTGAGAATGGAGAATGCTCACACATACTTGAACCGGGTTATGAACAGAATCAGGAGAAGGGTTCAGAACGACCCATCTGTCAAAGGCCGACATCCTATGAAACAGGTGTCCGCATTGCACAATTTGTCGCAGGGCCATGGTTCCACTCCGAGGAAATAGAGGCTATTGTTCAAACCGGAGTTCAAGCAATTGTGATTCAAGGGACTGGCCTAGGCCACCTACCAATTGATGATCCTGGAAAAGATGCTCCTGAAAATACGAAAGTCTGGCGCGCACTTACGAGGTGCATCAATCGTGAAATTCCAATCATCGTCACGAACCAGTGCATCCATGGCCCTGTGGATATGAATGTCTATTCAAAGGGACGAAAACAAATGGAGATGGGGATACTTGGACATGGAAGTGTGGCAGCTCCTGACACCGTAGTCGTTAAGGTTCATTGGGCACTTTCAAACATGATGAAGGTGCAGGATGCTGTGGCTGCGAATCTCTGTGGAGAAGGAATTAATTTACTTCGGACATGAGCGCTTGAATGAAAAACCGAGACGAGGTGGACAACATATGGCAGGGAATTCGAGTGAACGCCTCGAGGAACTCCAATACAAGCGAGAACAGGCTCGTCTTGGAGGCGGACTCAAGCGCCAAGAATCAATTCGGTCCAGTGGTCGTGGAACCGCCAGAGACCGTATTTCGCTACTTCTCGATGAAGATTCATTTCTCGAAATTGATTCGTTCATCACGCATCGCTCATCAGACAATGGTATGTTCCTTCACCAAACACTCGGAGATGGAGTGGTCGCTGGTCATGGAACAATTAACGGTCGACGTGTGTACTGCTTTGCACAAGACTTCAGTGTCCATGGAGGAAGTATGGGTGAAATGCATGCCAAAAAAATCGCCAAAATTATCGAAATGGCTGAACGTGTCAAGGCACCAATTATCGGCATGTGGGATGGTGGTGGCCAAAGGGCACACGACGGAATCTCGGCGCTGGGAGGAACTGGTGAATTACTCGACCGATTAGTTCAATGCAGTGGTCGAGTGCCCATGATTAGTCTTGTTCTTGGTCCAGTGGTCGGTGTTTCTGCTCTTGCCGCAAGCCTTGCTGACTTCACCATTCTGGGTGAAGATCACGGTCAACTCTTCCTTTCCTCACCTCTTGAAACGCCAGAGGTCATCGAAGGTGAAATCGATGCCCAAGGATTAGGGGGCGCTACACTTCATGCTTCACGCTCCGGTATTGCTTGCTTAATTGCGGATGATGAAGAAGACGCCTGCGGTCTTGCTACTGAAATCTTGTCATACTTGCCAGATCATAACATGGCAGAGGCGCCTTTCGAAGAATCTGCTGACCCCGCTAACAGACTAAATGCTGACCTTGAGAATCTCGTACCAGATAATCCGAACAAGCCCTATGACATGGTCAAAGTTGTCGAAGAAATTGTCGATGATGGAATATTTGTCGAGTTGTTTGAAGCATATGCAGATAACATCATCATCGGTTTTGCCCGACTTGAAGGAAAAACAATCGGCGTAGTAGGAAACCAACCCAAAGTTTTGGCAGGATGCCTTGATATTGACGCATCGATAAAAGCTGCTCGATTCATTCGAACATGTGATTCATTCAACATACCCTTGGTTACATTTGAGGATGTCCCAGGATTCTTACCCGGTGTGGTCCAAGAGTGGGGAGGAATTATCCGGCACGGAGCCAAACTGCTGTTCGCATATGCAGAAGCAACCGTTCCTAAACTCACCCTTGTGACACGTAAAGCATACGGAGGGGCATATTTAGCAATGTCTTGCAAACACTTGCAAAGCGATTACAACATTGCATGGCCAACCGCTGAACTCGCTGTAATGGGTGCAGAGGGGGCAGTAAATGTAATTCACAGAGCGGAAATTGCGAAGGCACCCGATGATAAAAAAGAGGAAACGCGCCAACGCTTGATTGCAGAATACAAGGCGAAATTTGGAGACCCGTATGTCGCTGCGAGAAACGGTTGGCTCGACGATGTCATTGAACCCAGTGAAAGTCGATTACGACTGTGTCGAGCACTCAACATTCTCCAGTCGAAGAGGGAATGGAGTCCTCCAAAAAAGCACGGTAACATTCCTTTGTGATTCACTTCTTCTGTTGAGCTTGTGCCAATAGTCCACCTTTCTTTGGTTTCGATGAGGTTACTTCTTCCTCGACCTCAATCTCAACCACTTGTTCAACTTCAACGATTGGTAAATCTGGTGTGTTCTTTACGCCTCTGCGAAGAACGAGAATAATACTGAGCAACACGATAAGTATGAGCAAAGCCGTTCCAGTAAGGAGGGTTACGCCAAGGGAACTTAAACCGTCAGAATCCGAACTTGGAGGGAGAGGGACGGTCTCGAAAGGCGTCGTATTAATCCACAGAGATGAGGTTACATCGAGACCGAGTTCTTCATCATAGACAGATACGCGAACTTCGATTGTTCCATTATGGGATTCTGGAATTGGGAGCATAGAGAGGCAACGATTTGTTTGATCTGATGCGCCGTAAACACATGACGAGGAAAGATTTTCCAGCACTGTTCCGTTGACTTGAATTTCTGTAGTATTCGGCATGATTCCATCTGCGTCATAGACCCACCACTGAAGGCTGGCAGCAGTTGCGTCAATGAGATTTAATTCTTGAAGTGTAAGAATAGGTGCATCTGGAGAAGGTAATACAGTGATGTTCATTGTTCGCTGAACGGTGACAGAACCATCACTGATGTTGATGGTCGTAAAGTTGTCAAAACCAGAAAAATCCAAAATGGGTGTTACAATAAAGAGCGAAAAAGAGCGGGTAACCTCTACGGATTGAGAGGTACTTTCAATGGTCCAAAACAGGTTATCACCATCAACATCAGAGGCTAAATCAGACAAATTGAGGGAGAGGCCTTCGTCTTCGATAACCGTAAATGACCAAGCGGTTTCGTTGATGAGAATACCGTCGTTGACTGGCTCGACATAAAGTGGAATATCAAGTTCAATAGGAGCATTTGTACCATCGCCGACGAAGAGATGAAGGACAGAAGCGCCGTTTGCGTTCAACAAAGGTGTTAACGTCATGTTATCACCACTAAAACTGAACGAGACTGGGCCGTATGTATCTTGGTTCGCCCCGACAACACTGGCGACAAGTGAAGCTCCTTCTGGATCCATGACATAGTTGGAAAGAGAAAGTGTGATTGGGCTCCCATCTTCAATGAGGTTCTGCATGGGCACGTCAGCAATTTTTTGCACGGGGTCATCAACCAAAATAATGATGATTTCGGAAGTAACTTCGACCTCATCAATAACACCACTACCACCCGCTCTTAAGGTTAGATTCACCTGAGTTCCGTTTACAACCTCATCGACTGCAAGATGGTTTACCGACATCGTGCGTTTATCTTGGCTGAGATCTATCGAAAAATCAGTCGAAGAGTTACCAATCAGTTCTGCAGACATGAAAAAGAGATCCTGACCATCCGGGTCCGAACCAAAGACAGAGGCATCAACAGAGGTGGTTCCACGTTCCAACACCTCGATACGAGGGGTGGGGTCTACAGTCTGTATCGGTGCATCTGTTCTGAAAAAATCAAAACGATGTGTAGATGACGCCCCTTCAACAAAAATCTTCACTTGTGCCGTATGTATTCCAGGAGCAACATCTTGCATCGGGAAAACGCAGTGAGCAGTGCCATTTGAATCAAATGACCCGGTAGAAGTATTCATGCCAAGTACTCGGCATTCGACTTCAAGGTTCCATTCGCTGGGTAATTCACCCAATGTTCGACCATCTCTCAATGTCCATTCTGTGAATGAATTGATTGTGATTTGAGGACCGAAGGTGGCGTTACTGTGCGGAACAAAAGAGGTTTGATTGATGAGCAGAAAATCTGCACTTTCGAGATTTTCAACAAGATACGCATCTGAATCGCTCACGACATGAGGCCCCACAGGTCGATTGAACGCTTCTCTGAATGCGTCATGTGAGCCTCGAAGCGTCAAGTCGAGATAGGGTAGAACATGGTCTGCTGCAATTGTATTTTGCTCATCTTGACTCAAAGATGCGTCTCCATCTGAGAGACCTTCCAAAAAGCTGGTCGAATCTTGAAACTGATAATGGTCAGCACCGAGAACTTCCATCATTTGCCAAGCAAAATCACCGCCTTGTGAAAGAACAGTTGTCGCCTCATTTGAAGAATAAATCTCATCTGCAGTCCCGGTTAGAAACAGTCCCGCACCTGGAGATGCAGGTGCGTGAACCCAACTTTCCGCCTTAAAGTCAGTCCAATGCTTTCCGTTCCAATCCGAAAAATCAACTCCCAAACCAAACAGTGCACGCGGTGGTTGGGATGAATTGTGGAGGGTTGAATTCATCCAAAAGGGAAAAACTCCGTATGCCGCAGCCGCTCCAATTCCATGTCCACTAAGGCCCCAATGCTGAAGATCGAACTGACCAAAACTTCCACCGATGAGTCCAGCACTGTTGTTCAACTCCCCAAGTTGAGAATGCATGAGGACTGTTTGCTCGATGACTTCATCGAAATCTGTGGATGTAAAGGAATCACTGTGAACGGCGACAATAAAACCGCGTTTAGCAAGACGTGATGAGAAATCCATGTACGAATCTGATGATTCACCTGAATCTACAAAAAATTGGACGTAAGGGAATGGCCCATTTCCAGCCATATCTTTTCCTTCGCCAGAAGCCATAGCAGGGTATACGAGACGAAGTTCAATTTGATTTTCAAACTCACCCAACTGTAAATCTTGCCAACCAACTGGGAAATCTGTTCCCGTATGAGGTTGAGTAAAATTTTGGTCTTCTTTAGGATGCTGGGCAGTAACGGCTATACTTACTGCTGGCATTAAGAATCCGATGAGGACAGAAATGCAAATCAATTGCTTGGTGAAACTCATAACCTGCCTCAACTGTTCCTTAGAGTCCTCATTCTAATCGCTTTGGGAGTCATGCGTTCTGATAGAGGACATTTTCGGCGTGCAGTAATTGGGAGAGAAGTAAACCCAGAGATGGGAGGAAATTGGCATAGTGAGGCGCCCATAAAAGCCTCCATGCTTCGAGATGTTGAGCAGCTAACATCCAACGCCCATCGAATGGTGAGTTTTGCATGAGTTGGACGCGATGAGCATAATCTCCTTCGACAGAGGTATAACGCGGATTGAGTTGAAAGGGACAAGAGGCAAAAGCACTGGGAGTGGTTGAATCATCATCGAAATCGATAGCGAAATCGAGAAGTTTTTTCGAGGTATTCTGCTCAAAATCAAATGGCAATTCAAGAGTTCTTTTGCCTTCAAAAAGTCGAATTTGACCGCCCGCCTTCAACCACGCTTCTGCGGTAGACCTTGCCGCACCACCTCCACCCCTCAAACCCAATAGCGCACCTGAACCAACGTCAACTCCGTGATGCTGAGCGACTGAAACGACACCGAGGCCGTCAACACCTGCACACCACCACCCTTGTCCATCCCATCGCAATGCATTGACCGATTGAAGTTTCATCGATTGATCAATTGTTGAGACTGCTTCACTCGACAGTTGGTGTTTGAGTGGCGAGGTAAGGTTGAGCCAAACCTCATCCTCGAGCCACTGATGTGGAATGCGTAATGCATCCTCCGGTGATTGTAAAGGCATTTCAACGATGAGTGTTGGTTCATCATGAGGAGCGAGCCTCAAATCGGAGTCTTCGAGTTCCATCGCAGACTGTACCGCTCTCGATAACAACGCCTCAGTGCGATATTTTCCGAACGGAGCCTCGGTATATTCCCAGTTTGGAGCATGAGGAGAATGACCTGCATACCCCCATCCTAAGGCGTCTTCAATACCCTGCGCTTCAACAAGGTCGACGTGCGTGTTTTTGGCAGTAATCGGTATTTTTTTGCCAAACTTTTCCAGATTCGATGCGACTAATGCGAACAGCAGAGGAGACAGAGAATGGGCCACAGGATTGCCTGCAACCGCATACTTAACCCGTGCCATGTAGGTTCTTAGCACCCGAAGTTCTTCAACATCATGCTTTGATTTCCAGCGAATCGGGGCAGTATTGAAAAGGGAGTGCGCATTAGCGAAATCATGGAGTATTCGAGTCAGAGCAAAGGCAAGGGAGTAATTTCGATGCTCACCGCTGCTTTTGGTTTCTATTTGACTGCAGCAATGTGGAATGAATTCAACGATGCTCTGGGCGTATTTTTAGGTCCAAGTCTTGGCATAATTGTCGGTACCATCGTGTTTTTACTCTACCAGAGCAAGAAAAACGAAAATGAATTTACTCAAGGAGGAAACTACCTCACTTCAGAGGCGACTGCAATTGTCCGAGACAGTGATGGTCGGCTCCAGCAAGTCGAAAGCTCGATTGAAAAGGGAAGAAACCCAACTTTCTTTATCGCTGTTATTTATTGTATGGTCATCCTCATGAGCGAAATCACATGGTCGAGCCTCATCTGGTGATGAAATGGCAGGATTGCGTGACGTTTTCATAATGAAAGAACGCATGAACAGCGGGACCTCTTCTGTGATGATTATTCTCGAAAAAGCATCGATTCTCATTACACTTCTCATCATTCTTGCCATCGGCTTAGCGCTTGAATTACCCTCGTGGGGCGTTGGTCTAATGTTTGGTCTCTCCATCGGTCCTGTTGTTTTTGGTCACTATTACATCATCTATATCCGGCCGTTATTGAAAGAACAACGTGCGAAAGTTGAAGAAGAGAAGGCAGCCAAGGCGAAGTGATAGAATGTCTCTAATTTCTAATGTTCTCGATCTCGTCGGACTCGGTGGTATCACCGGCATTGACATTCTATTTGCAGTGATGGCACTCATTGGAACGGTCTTGTTTTTGATTTACTTCATATTGATACTCATCGGCGGTGTCGCCGACGGTGCTCTTGAAATTGCAGGAATTGATACTGATTTTGACATGGGTGCAGAAGGAATATTCCACATGCTTACGATACAGGGAATCTTGAGTTTCATTATGATGTTTGGAATTTCCGGCCTCGCAGTGACTCAAAGCGATGGTGGAGACCTGTTAGCGATTGCAGTTGCAGTTGTCTCAGGTATTTTCTCAATGTGGATTATCGGCAAGGTATTCCAAGTCATGAAATCACTCGAAGTTGATGCCACAGTCAAACACTCGCTTGCCGTTGGAGCACAAGGAAAGGTGTATATGACAATTGAAGCGGGACAAACGGGACAAGTCCAGGTTGAATTTCAAAACGCAATGCGGACATGTGACGCTGTTCTTGAAGACGAAAAATGGAGTTTGAAGACTGGAAAATTTGTTGAAGTTGTCAAAGTCATTGGCGAGACGCTGGTCGTCAAACCCCTCTCGGTTGCAAGTGTCATGGCTGAAGAAGAATAGAATTGCATTTGAACTGCTCTTCTTCCAACGGGTGAAACCTCTTATAGGGCACCTCTTATGATACATCATGGCAGAAGTTGGTACTTCGATAGCAGTGATTGGACTCTTTTTGTTCACCTTAGCAGTATTTGGAACGATTTATGTTGCTACAAGCAGATATAAGCTGGCACCTTCAGACAAAATCTTAGTTGTCTATGGTAACGTAAAGGATTCCGGTGCGGCCGCATGTTATCACGGAGGTGGTAAAATTGTCTGGCCTTTAATTCAGCATTATGCTTATCTTGATCTCAAGCCAATGACAATCCGAATTGACCTTCAACATGCACTTTCGCAGCAGAACATTCGTATCAACGTCCCTTCGACTTTTACTATTGGTATTTCGACTGCACCATCCATCATGCAAAATGCTGCAGAACGTCTACTTGGGCTCTCGCAGCCACAAATTGAAGATATGGCAAGTGAGATTATTTTTGGACAACTTCGTTTAACAATTGCAACACTCACAATCGAGCAAATCAACCAAGACCGTGAAGTCTTCTTGAAGCAAGTTTCAAGCAATGTTGACTCCGAATTGCACAAGATTGGTCTGTATCTCATCAACGTTAACATTACTGACATCACTGACGAAGCAGAATATATCGTTTCTATCGGTGCAAAGGCAGCTGCAGAAGCAATTGCAAGTGCAGAAGGTGACCGTGCAAAGGCTCTGGAAATGGGTCAAATCAAGGTTGCTCAGGCAGATGCAAACCGTGAAATTGAAGTTCAGAAGAGAGAATCCGACGCTATCGCTGGTAAAGCAGTTGCAAAGAAACTCGAAGTTATCGCTGTCCAGGAAGCGGATTCAGAATCAAAGATGGGTATCGCTGTGGCAAAGAGCCGAGAAGAGATTTCGGTTCAAGACCAAAAGAAACTCGCCGTTGAAGGTGTGAACCTGAGTTTAGCAGATATCGCCATCTCAAACGCAATTCTTGCTGAAAAAGAGGCAGAAGCGCGTCAGCGGGCTGAAGTTGCACAACGCAGAGCACAAGAAGAGATCGAAAAAGCACAGTATTCGCTTGAAAGCGAGCGTCTACGGGCTGCTGACATCGCACGTGAAAAGGTTGCGAAAGAGCAAATTGAAATTGCTGCTGATGCTGAAGCAGAACGCCAACGTCGTATTGCTCAAGGTCAAGCCGATGCTGTTCTCGCCCGTTACATGGCAGAAGCAGAAGGACAAAGATCTGTTCTTGAAGCGAAGGCTGCTGGTTACAAATCACTTGTGGAAAGTGCTGGTGGCGACACAAAGGCTGCAGCAACCCTCTTGATGGTCGAGAAGATTGAAGAATTGGTTTCACGACAAACCGAAGCAATCTCCAACCTCAAGATTGACAAGATTACTGTCTGGGATTCAGGCAATGGCGGAAAGAATGGTGAAGGAGGTTCAACCTCGAACTTCATCTCATCCTTGATGCAAAGTCTTCCTCCTGTTCATGATGTTGCAAAGATGGCTGGCGTTGAATTGCCAGAATATCTTGGTGCAATGAAAGACGAGTGAAGTCTTGATTGGGATTTGAACTGTGGTAGGTAAACCGCTACTTTTGGCCATCGATGAGCCGAGGGGTTGAAAGCCACATCGAGTAGCAAGGTGTTCATGGCAAGTGATTTGGATATCGCACGTACAGCTTCAATCGAACCTATTGAGACGATTGCTTGGAAATTAGGCATCTCTTCTCATGAATTGGTCCCGATGGGTAGAGGTATGGCAAAAATAACCTGGGAAGCCTTGAGCCAACGGTTTTCAAAACCTCAGGGAAGTCTCGTATTGGTAACTTCTGTTAATCCAACGCCGTTTGGTGAAGGAAAAACGGTGACCACTATTGGACTGACCCAAGCACTCTGTGCAATTGGACAGAGTGCTACATGTGTGATTCGAGAACCTTCTATGGGCCCAGTTTTTGGAATTAAGGGGGGCGCTGCTGGAGGCGGACATTCTCAAGTTATTCCTATGGAGGAGATTAATCTGCACTTTACCGGAGACCTCCATGCTGTAACCTCTGCCCATAATCTTCTCTCTGCACTAATTGACAACCACATCAAGCAAGGAAACGAGTCAAAATTGGAATCAACGCGGATTTTCTGGCCACGAGTCATTGACATGAATGACCGTTCACTTCGTGATATTGTAATCGGCCTGGGAGGACCTGCGAATGGAAATACGCGTCAAGACCGTTTCGACATTACCGCTGCAAGCGAAGTCATGGCTATTCTTGTTCTCGCCCAAGATTATGCGGACTTACGCAGACGTATTGGAGAAATTGTCGTCGGTGAATCAACGGAAGGAAACCCGGTAAAGGCAGAAGAAATTGGTGCAGCTGGTGCAATGACCTTGCTGCTACGAAATGCTTTCCTACCGAACATGGTTCAAACCCTTGAAGGAAATCCAGCGTTTATTCACGGTGGCCCTTTTGCAAATATCGCTCATGGAAACTCGAGCATCATTGCGGATAGATTGGCATTGGGTGCTGCAGACATCGTGGTCACAGAGGCCGGCTTTGGATCAGATATGGGTGCAGAAAAATTCATGCATATTAAGGCTGCAAATTCTGGAAAGGCACCCGATTGTGTTGTCATGAATGTCACCATCCGATCGATGAAACTCCATGGAGGGGCATTCGGCAATCGTGGAGGATATCGACCATCAAAAGAAGAATTGGAAAGCGAAAATGTAGATGCTGTTGTTCGAGGGGCGAAGAGTAATTTGGATCGCCACATCAGAAATATGGCAGGATTTGGAATGCCGGTTTTGGTATCGATCAATCGCTTTCATTCGGATACAGACGAAGAGGTAGAGGCACTCAAAAGAGAGGCGCAAAAAAGTGGGGCTGTTCATGTTGCCATCACCGAAGTTCACGCAAACGGCGGCAAAGGCGGCGAAGATTTGGCTAAAGCTGTCGTTTCGGCCGTTCAGGACCATGTTGCGAATGGAAGACCATTTACACCACTCTTCACCAAAGATGCCCCCTTGATCGAAAAAATGGAAGCAATCGCTACGAGAATCTACAAAGCCGACAGTATCGATGTAAGTGCTTCAGCAATGAAGCAACTTTCCAAATTACAAGCATGGGGCTACGGCCATCTTCCCGTTTGTATGGCAAAAACGCAATATTCCTTTTCACATGACCCCGGCAAATTAGGAGCGCCGGTTGGTTTTACAATCCCTGTTCGTGAGTTTCGACTCAATGCAGGAGCAGGTTTTATCGTTGCAGTTCTTGGAAACATGATGACGATGCCTGGTTTACCTAAGCGGCCCGCAGCTCTTGACATGGACATGGACGAAGAAGGCCGCCTAACTGGCGTCTTTGGGTGAAGTGAATGAAAATTCTAAAGCGCGAACCGCTACTTTGGCGACTCAGAATTGAGACTGAGGACGATCTTTGGGCACTTGCGCGTATTGCTCGAAAAGGCATGAAACTTGGAATGCTTGGAGAACGGAGAGACCAAACCACAGGTGGTGACGAAGGCGGCCGTGCAAAATCTGCAGAGCGTAAAAAAATGTGGATTCGACTCCATATTGAATCAACCGAGTATCAGACGTTCAGTGAGAACCTACGAATACATGGGACCATTGAAGAGGCGCAATTTGATGTTGGATTACACCATACCCATATCATTGAAATTCGTGATGATGTGGAACTCAGTTGTTCAACTGAATTTTCGTCATCCGACAAAGAACTCCTTCAACAAGCAGAGCAGGCATCCGGACAAACAAATGTTGTTCTGGCGGTTGTAGAGACAGATGAAGTCGTCCTATTTCACGTGACTGCCCGAGGACTGCGTGAAGGTGCAACATGGACTATGCGTGGCGGTGGAAAGCGAGGAGAAATTCGTCAATCAGCCGGCATTGCCTCTAACTTTCGAGCCAAGGTAATCGATGCGCTCATCGATACTCTCGAACCTGAAACGCCAATTGTCGTGTGTGGACCTGGCCATGCACGTGAAGCGCTCTTAGCAGATTTGAAAAAAACCGGTGAAACACGAATGATGAAATCTGTTGCTACCTCAATGGCGGGGCGAGCAGGTGCAAATGAAGTTCTACGCGAGGGTTTAGCAGGTAGTCTGCTTAGTGAACATGCGATTTCTCGAGAAATCGAACTGATAGAAATGGCATGGGAGCGATTGTCGACAAACGGTGCGGTTGCCTATGGCGAAGTGACTCTAAGGAAAGCAATGAACGAAGGAGCGATTGAAACGCTGCTCATTTCAGCCGATATTCTACGCGATGAAACAAAAATGATCGGTAGCGAAACCTGGCTTCAATGGGTTGAAGGTTTGTCTGACATCGGTGCTGAACTGGTGCAATGTTCGACAGACCACGACGCAGGTCAGCAATTGTTAGGCCTCGGAGGGGCACTTGCGATTCTGCGATACGCAATGTGAGGTGAATGAATGCGCGTGATTACTCTTGATGATTTGAAGGATGATCTACGCGCAAGTATGCAAGGCGCTCGATGGCTGATTCTTCATGCGGGTGAAGTTGCAAGTTCAGCTGACCTGCTCATTTTCACAGAACTTGAAGACATTTTGGTAGCGGTTGACCATCGTGGATCATCTCCTCCAGATGGGCTCTGGCAGAGAGCAGTTCACCTCATACTGATCGATGGTGATGAAAGCGATGCTCAATTATTTAGCAGAAAATCTGGAATTACCAAGGTTGTTGCCGGTTCAACACAAGAGATTGAAACATACCTTTGGTAGTGGGTCTGGAGGGATTTGAACCCTCGATCAACGCCGTGTAAGGGCGGTGTCATAACCACTAGACCACAGACCCAGCCAGCCCTGTAAGAAGGTGTTATTGAAGGCATTGATGGAGGCGTTAACCTCAAAACTGAGGAACTTTGCCATCAAGTTGCATGGATGAGGATGTTCAAGCTGCTGCTGCCCGACTTGTTCGGCGTATCAAGGAAGGTGGGCACAGCATCACTGTCGCAGAATCCTGCACAGGGGGACTGCTCTCCAGTGCGTTCACAGATATTGCCGGAGCATCCTCTTGGTTCAACCAAGCATGGATTACGTATTCGAATGAAGCTAAAATTAAGGAACTGGATGTTCGTCCAGAATCCTTAGAAAAAAAAGGTGCAGTTTCGGCAGAAGTCGCTATCCAAATGGCTCAAGGCGCCCTGAAAAAGGCAGAAGCAGATATAGCGATTTCAATCACTGGAATTGCGGGTCCAAATAACGATGGGACCAGTAAAAAAGTGGGTCTTGTGTATGTAGGAATTGCTTCGAACAGTTGGGCAAATGCAGAATCAACTGAAATTGGAGGCAACAGAGCCGAGAATAAAATTGGATTTGTGCATTTTGCATTATTGTCGACGATCAAGCGTTGGGACGAAGCAATGGCCCAAGCTGAGGAAGAGCACTTGAAATTGGAACGCCAAAAAGCGATGGAAGAGGCAGAGCGAATTCAATTCGAATTAGACCGAGCCCAAAGGGAGGCAGCAGCGCGAGAATCTGCACCATGGCAAGACGATTCATGGGATGGTGAAGGCACACCTCCTGGTGATGAGTCTTCATTGGATAGTGAAGCAGAGTGGGATTAACACGCTCGAGATGTGAGTAATTCATACCGATGTGCTTTTGGAGCGTAAGCGTTGCCTTGAGTTCATGGGTGCGTCCGAGGAGGAAATGACTGCACTCCTACGGCAGCGTGGTTTCCTGCCATCTGCTTCAATTCGAAATCGCCTACTCAACCTTGAAGACTTGGAAGGGGTGTTAAATTGCTCCAGCGAAGTTGGATTTGAAAAGGGATTTTTAACGAATGAAATTCTTGAATCAATGCTTAGCGTCTGGGATCGAAAAGGTAAATCGAATTCTGTCTCGACCCCAGATCTCCAAGTAAAGCCAGTTCCATTAGGCAGGACAATAGCCCCAATTCATTCACCTGAACCCTTAGATTTGAAATTTCGAAACAACCTTCCGGACTGGAATACCGCAGACTTTAGTGAAAATGCATCCGATGCCCCAAGCGATATTTTAGTTCACTATGACATCACGGGAAACAGTATTACTGAAGGTAAGATGTCTGACATTAATTCGTGTTTTGAAGATCGATTGAAGCGCATACGCAAAATGATTATCCAAAATTCCAATCTCCCACGAACACCGACTGAAATCTCAAGATTGCATGCAGAAAGCAGTCGCTACCAGGGGTATGAAAACAAAGCAGTTGCGATTGGACTGGTAAACGAACCACGATATACCAAAAATGGCCATCTAATGTGGAGGCTTGAAGATGAAACTGGTGAACTAACCTGTTTACTTACCAAAAGAAAAGGCGATGACAGGGATAGAGCACACGAACAAATTATTGAAGCAGGTTTGATGCCTGACGATGTATTAGGAGTCTCTGGAACATTCAGTCAAACAGGTGATCTGTTCTATGTCGATGATTTGCATTTCCCAATGCAGGCAAGTCATAAGAAAACCACTGCAGAACACGGAATAAGTGTTGCATTCATTTCTGATATTCACGTTGGCTCAAAAACATTTTTGGAAGCACAATGGCACAAGATGGTCCGTTGGTTCCATACAGACCCTCTTGCGAAGACAATCAAATATCTCATACTTTCAGGAGATTGTGTTGATGGTGTAGGGATTTACCCAGGACAAGACAGTGAACTTTCCATACCTGACCTTTTTCGACAATATACTGTATTTGCTGGCCTGTTAGAACTGCTCCCTGACTGGGTCGAATGCGTGATGCTACCAGGTAATCATGATGCAGTTCGACCTGCTGAACCTCAACCCACGTTAGAAAAAGAGATTCAGCAAGATTACAATGCAACAACATTTGTTGGAAACCCCTGCGATTTCTCCCTGCACGGCGTTCGCATACTCTCCTATCATGGCAAATCAATTGACGATTTTGTAGCAGGTTTGAGAACCGTCACCTATGCTGACCCTGTCGAGGCAATGCGACAAATGCTCCGGCGTCGACACCTTGCCCCACAATGGGGGGGGAAAACACCACTATCTCCTGAACCTGAAGATGGGTTGGTCATTCGTCAAGTTCCGGACATTTTTGTTACCGGCCATGTTCATGGACATGCCTGTATCGATTTCAAAGGAACCACGCTGATATGTTCAAGCACATGGCAAGATCAAACCTCATACCAACGTATGTTAGGATTCCAACCCAAGCCGTGTATCCTTACGGTTGTGAATCTAAAGAGTCATGCAACGACATCCATACCATTTGCATGATTATTCAAGATTCAGCAAAGGTAGAATCGCTCTCAAATCATTCCCGTAAACGACATCAATATCAGCCGCCTTAAATGCGGATTGAGAGGATTCTCGAGTTGGATTGAAACCTATGAAACGGCTACCTTCAACATGCATTGACAAATCCATTTCAGAATCACCGACTGAAACGCAATTCATCGCATTAAGATCATTCATCTCAAGTAATCGGTGGATAACATCGCCTTTTCCAGTAGCGTGAAGCCTACAAATGCCGTCATCAGAGAGTGTGTCATCATCATTAAAGACAAATCCATTCGCAATCCAATCATCGACTTTGAGCATTGAAGCAATTGATGCTACGAACAAGTCAACACCTGCGCTGACTATAGCGACAAATACACCATTCGCTTGAAGCTGCTCGATAACCTCACGAGCTCCATCCATGAGTTTCACTCCTGAATAAGCTCGAAACAATTCATCACGATAAATTGGGTCTTGCTTTTCTTTCCACATTTTGATATCTGAACGCATAAATTCGACATCGGAAAATTCGCCGCGAATAAAACGTTGAAGGTTTACCGCATTATCAGTCCCAAAGTAATCGTGAAGAGTTCTCCACGAACTCACTGCATTCACCAGAACACCATCACAATCGAAAACTACGCATGTCGTTTTGGGAATATCTTCGGTTGTCGTCATGAGGCTCATGTGACTGAATACCGCCTCACTTGAAAGCCTTCGCTCATAGTGAGTTGAAAAAATGGACAAGATCCTAAGAAAAGGGTGCCGAAGGCAGGGGGCCCCTTTCGGAAACCCCCTGCGATCGGGTGGCTCTCTGTCTCCAAGGAGACAGTCATCCCATCACTGGGATGCGGGATGCAAAGAGGAGGGGCTTGGCCCCTCCTCAATGCGTCCGATTTTGTCTAAACGATTACGCTCAAGCGTTAAGGTTGTATGACAAATCACTCCAGGAGCGCAAGAGCGCACCTTGTCCTACATTTGGAGCGTAGGAAAGAGTAATTGTCACATCTTCAAGAGGTGTTCCTTCAGAATCGTGTGTTCGCACGAAAATCGTATCACCTGTGTTGAAGGTCGAAACCTTATCATCACCTTCACTGTTGACCTGATCTACGAACGTGACCATAGATTCACTGTTCGCTGGATTGAAGCCATAAACATCGTTGGTGTCTGCCAAGTTGTAAGTCACACTCTGGTCCGCTCCGCTGGCGTCCACGTAGAATACACGGACTTCAACTGCTTGGGTTGCCAAGTCAGTTTCAGCAGATTGAACGGTGATTCGCCAGTGACCCTTGTCAGCATCAAAACTGTCAATGTCCTCAATATCAAAGGTGACTCGAGGGACACCCTTGACATCAGTATCAGCAAGACTGCTTGCCCAGACATAGATAACACCAGAGAGAACCACGGTGATTGCAACCATCAAGATAGTTGCAATAACTGGGCTCACTGCCATGTCATTGTCTTCGAGCTTCTCGGTGACTTCTTCCTCATCATCAGCACGGCGGCTGGCGAAGGCAAGAGCACTCACGAAGAGACCGGTTAGACAGACGACAACAATGCTTGGAGCGAACGAAGGCACAGCGCTGGCACCAATGGTGCGGACAACGTTTGGTAGAGGCTGTCCGGTAGCACCGAACGAGTCTGAACCAGCTGCGAATTCGTTACACTTGCCCCAATCTGCACTTGCTTCAGCAGTATCCAAGTCGAGGGTTGTTAGTCTGTTGTTACACCAGTAATTGTCTTCAAGCATTGGTCGGCGTTCAGAGGTCTGAGAAGCACTCTGTCCATATTGACCAGGAGCAGACCAAGCAGAGCCTTGAGAACCACCGTTGTTGGAACGGTGAGATTCAGGGTCGTCTGTTTGGAAACGCTCACTTGCAGGAACAGTAAGGTCACATGGGTCGTTCAAACAAGTGAGAACGTCCATTGAAACTTCGACCTTGGTCGTATCCTTTGTCATGTAGACATCTTCGTGCACATCCATGCTGGTTCCGTATGCTGGGACATTGTAGTATCGAGTAAACTCTTCTTCCGAATGTCCGTCTGTGTGGAATGTCACTGCAAGCATGTGATCGTAGTTGTATGGTCCTTCATCGCCACCAGCGTCAATGTTCACTGTAACAGGAACATAGGTGCCGGTCATGATGTTGGTAATTCCGTTGAAGTCAATTCCAGAGACTGCGTCAATCGAGTAATCTGCGACGTTTTCTGCAACACGCTCGACTGTGACATACATCACAACATCGTCTTGACCTTGTTCATATGCAGCAATTGGCATAATCGTTGGGTCATAGTTTGGTGTGTGAGATGGTGCAGTAGCAGTATCCTTGAGAACCAAGTTGATAGCACAGAAGGTCTGTCCATTTGGTCGCAATTGGTGGATACCGTTGTCGTTCAAGTAATCGATTTCCCAATCGTAACCGTTTGTGGTTGCGTCAGGGATTAAAGTGAACACAAGGTCTGTGCCAACGATTGCTGTTGTGAAGTAGTTGGTGTAAGCACACTGACTTGTTGGTTCAACAGTCCAAGTGAGGTCTGCTGGAACGTCGTGGTCAATATCGCTCATCAACGGTAGAAGATCCCAAGTGAGGTTGTCCAAATTGGTATCGTCTTCTGTCATGGTGATGTATTCACCTTCACCAGTAGCTCGGTCACCTGCGTCGTTCAACAACAAGTTCTGACTGTTCTCGTCCTGCAAGGAAATCACAGGTGCATCGTTCACTGGTGCCACCGAGAAGGTGACTTCGTAAGGTGTTGCATCTGCATTTTCGCCAATGAAGGTGTATGCGTAACACTCAGCCAGTGTCGTTGTTGGACTGAAGACGTGTGTTGCAAGGTTGTAACAACCTGTGTAGACAGTTCCGCCCCAGTTTGCGTTATCGAGATACATGTAAGATTCACATGAAGCCTTTGTGTCAGTGGTGGTCGTCGAAAGCAAGGCATTCGAACATTCACCAGCATCATCATTAAGTGTCAATGTAATGACACAGTCTCCACCCTTTTCGTTGGATGTGTTTTCAGTGATGACAAGGTTGTTTCTTGAATCAACTTCAACTGAGAACGCTATACATGTCGAAGGCACGCTTGCACCCCATTCGTAGATTTGGCGGTCAGGCGATTGCTCGTTTGCCATGTCACGGATGTAGGAGCTGGAAGCGTTTGAGACGTTACCAAGATACTTGGTGTGTGTTCCAAATCCTTCAGCAAGGATGTTGTTGTATGTGTCGTCAACCGAGAAGATTGGCATGCAATCAAGTTCAAGGACGTTGCAGATCACTGGTGCGTCGTTCACGTTTGTTACTTCGAAAGTAATGTTTCGTGAGTCAGTCAAACCATTGCTGTCTGTAACTTCAAACTCATACTCAAGTGTTCCGAATTGATCGTCGAGTGGAGTGATGGTCACAGTGTGTCCATTCTGGTTCCAGTTGACAAGAACTCCGTCATATGCATCGATGTTGCCATCAGCAGAGGTCCATGTGAGGTCCGCTTCGAGGTCCTGGACATCGTCAGCCATGTTTGTTAGGCTGAAGGTGTAAGCACCCGAGTCTTCATCAACAGTGATATCAGCGAGAGATGCCTGAATTTCAGGACATGCACGTGCCATATCAAGATCGATTTCCACATTGGTAGCAAGAGACAAGTCTGTTGCTGTTGCCCAATCGTATTCACAATCTGCTTCAGTCTTAATCATGACATCGTAGTTCTTAGCAACACTTGGAGTGTTCGAACCCTTGTATGAACGGTAAACAAGAACTTCATCTGATATCGAACCAGTGAGAAGATCGTCATTTGTCAATTCAACAGTGATGTATTCGCTGAATGTTTGCAACGTGTTTGAAGTGTCGATTGTTTGTGTTGGGTGGACTGTGCTGACATCAGCAGTAGTCTCTCCCTGAACGATCGCAACAATGTCAATCTGACTTGGAGTTCCACCAATTCGTGAGAACGGTATTGAAATTTCAGTCAGAGTGCTCGAAGAGGAAACATCAACGCTCGCTGTGCTGAGCGATGTTGGACCCCATCCGAGGAAACCGTAGCTATACAAGTCAAACGATGAGTCACTGTCAGCCCAAAGCACGTAGTTGGCTTGGAATGGCAATGTGTGAGCGCCACCGAGGTTGTATCCTGTGTTGCTTCCACTGCCATCGACACTGAGGTAGATGAGAGCATCGCTTGCAGCAAGATCTTCACCGGTCAAACCGATGTAAAGGTCGTCGCCTTCGATGTATGTTACCATCATATCGTTGGTTCCGTCACCGCTCATCATACCAGGCATTGCATAGCCAGATGGGTTGAGGGCGTTACCGCCAGTCCAATCCTCATCAGAACCATCAACGTCCATGACTTCAGGTTGGAAACTGGTTGACACATAGGATGCACGTGTTCCGTCAGTTGATTGAATCAACATTGCAACTTCAGAAGTCGGTGCAGCACTCAAGTGGGTTGAATCCATTGAGAACAAGTTTGCTTCATCAATGGTTGCAGAGGATGCGACAACCAACTTGCTTTCATCAATTGTGTTACCGATTGAGGTAACATATGCGTTGCTGCCTGCATTCACTTGAACGTTGGATGCGGACCAGGTCATGTTTTCAACTGACCCGACCGATTCAGAAACTTCCAGTGCAGTGGTTGCGGTCGATGTACCTCCATCCCAGCGGAATGGTGAGTTTTCGACATACATACCAACAAGACCGGATGCATCCATTGGGTAAACCCAAACATCGTCACTGTCGACAACATGCAATCCAGTTCCGGTTGTTCCACCATTGACTGCAGCGTCAATTGCAATGACTGTTGCATCATCAACGTAGACACCGTATTCGTCACCAGACAAAGACGCAGAGCCTGTCATAGTGAGCGCACCACTGGTCTTTTCGACACCAGTTGCGAATCCAGCAATAACAGTTCCTGAAAGGACCAAGCTGTCACCGTTAGCATCGTCAGCGTCGATACCGACAGTCGATACATCGCCAACGCCTTGAAGCACAGAGTCAACATCTGTGAGGTCACAGTTGCTGATAGACATTGCATTGTCTGAAAGTGTCACAGTGTTACGAGCAGAGTTGATCGTTACTCCTGTGCAGGCTTCAAAGACAAGTCCAACAGCATTCGGTGCAGTTCGGCCAGGCGATACTGAAATGCTGTTGTCAGCAATTGTTGGTCCGGAGTATGCACTTGCAACTCCGCCTTCAACCATGAATACATTTGTTCCACCGTCACCGTATGAGTCACGTAGCGTCAGGGAATAGTTTCCTGCGTCTGTGTATGTGGCTAATGGGTAGTAATCTGTGTTACTGCTGAAGGTGTAAGTGCTCCACGAATCGCTCGAACCATCAGGCTTTACGATGATGATACTTGCTTCGTATCCCCAGCTGTCTGTTTCAATGTTTACAGACATTGTCTTACCAACACCAAGGTTGACGTTACAAGCGACTGGGCCGTAACGGTAAGAGGTTCGAGATATAGAACAGAGCGATGTTGTTGGGGCTGGTGGGCCACTCGCTGCATCAACAATCAATCCACCGTCAGTGTCAACGAGTGTGTTGTTATCAACATCTCCGAATCCACCGTCAACAATTATACCTGCGTATGCAGAGTCACCAGCACCGTTAATGGTGTTGCCTGTGACATGATAATCATCGACATTGACAACGGAAATACCATCGGTTCCAGCGTTGATGGTGTTGTCTGAGATTGTCAACCGCTTGTTTTCTCCAGACTCAACTGCAATTGCTGCAGTTGCTGCTTCAGCGTTGTTAATCACATTGTTAGTGATGAGAACATCATCTGAATAACCTGGTGAAAGAATCCAAACGTCGCCTCTCATTTCTCCACCGTCGTTGAAGACGTTGTTCGAAATGGTCGTGTTATCAGCACCGTAAGATGCGACACTGTGGTATCTCCAGTAGAGTGAACGTTGTAGAGCAACGCCAACACCACAGTTGTTGAATGTGTTGTCGCTGATAACTGCACCGTCACCGCCACCAAGAATCATACAAACATCTGTGTTTTGGATGACATTACCGACGAGTTCTGTGTATCCCTTGTAGTGGGAGAGGGTTGAGTTCGTGATTGATACTTCATCGATTTCCCAGTTGTAGGAAGACCATGTAGATCGATATCCGTTGCTCATCTCAATCTTAGCCAGATTCGAGAACACAGTGTTGTTCGCCTTGAGTGTTGTAATTGGGGAACCGTAGTATCCAAGTTCAATACCGTAGAGGTCACCGTTATCATCGACTGTAACACCATACATAGCTGCGTCATTCATGTGAACTTCAGCACCGTATGGGCTACGAGTATACCAGCGTTGTGAGTTGTAGAAGTCGTATGCGCCGGTTGACAAGATCGTTGATCCGTTGAAGTCATATGTTGCAGATGCCTTCAGGTAGAAGTAAGGAACATCGACCATGATGACATTGTTCGATTGGCTTGTAGTCAATCCACCGTAGTATCCATACTCATTGACTGTTCCACCGGAACCATCGTTGAGCGTTCGTGAACCGGTTGAGGAGAACGAACCTGAACATGGAGACACCGTAGTAAATGCTGAGCTGGTTGAATACCAACAAACACGTTCTGTAATCTGTGTTGTCAAAGCAACTGTTTCAGCGTTTCCACTTGCGTCAGCTAAACTGACGGATTGCGATACGTATCGGAAGTCAGCAATGTTGTTGCTTGAAGAAGTGTATGAGTATTCGACTTCAGCAACGGACATTACCTTGTATCCAGCCAGTGATGGGGTGGTGAGACCAGTCGAGTCAACAGTTGCTGTAACGAAGGTGAGACCTTCAGCAAGACCTGTCGAGTCAGTGACTCCACTACCTGCACCTGCACCATCAGCATCAATCAGCGTAACGGTTGCGTCTGCAACAGCAGCACTGTCTGCGGTCAATGTGACATCGAGTTGTCGCATGCGAGTGTATTCACCAGATCCAGTGACTTCAACAGTAGTTGAGTCAATAGTTCCTTCAATGAAGTCTACATTTGCTGCGCTGTTAATGACGACATCCTTGGTGTTACCCATGGTGACATCAGTCATGGTAATATCTCCAGAACCTGATGTTTCGACACCAATGGCATTCGAAGAAATCGACGTGCTACTGAAACTTACATCATTATCTGAATTCGGCCCATACTTGAATGCTGCACCAGCGCTGTTTGTTACTTCACCAGTGAGGGTTCCTGTAACGTCCTTAGCATAGTAAACACCTGCATTGTTTTGTCCATCAAGGTCGATGTTTTCAAGGTCCATTGAACCAGATGCAGAGTTTCCAATCAGGATACCATAGTCTCCACCATCGACAGTGATTCCATCCGAAGTAGAAGCAACTTGGCCCGAAATTTCGAGTCCTGCGTCTGTTGGATTGGTCACAGTGATGTCTTCAAAGTGAGCAGCAGCGAAAGCGCCACCAACTGAAATACCGGTGTCAGCACCAGTGATTGTTCCATCCTTGAAGAGCGGAGTTCCAGATTCACGGACGTAGTTGTTGTCCATGAGTGTCGTTGCTGTATTACCTGCACGTGCAACAAATTCTAAGCGGTCTTGGAAGTTGTCTGCACGGTTGTGAAGAACATCGATATACAAAGAGACCTTTGACAGGTTACTTGCAGAGATGTCAACCATTGGCATGGTCAAACGTGCACCTTGTCCAGCACTCATGTAGTATGAGTATGCGTAATCAAGACATACGTTGTATGAACCTGAATATCCTTGAGGAGGCTTGAACACACCTTGTCCACCGTGGTAGGAGGTGTAGTAGTAACCCCAGTAGTGGTATGGATATCGTGCCTGGTAAGATCCGGTCGGGCTAACATCATCGATGCTTTCCCAATCAAATCCAAATTGTGGAGGTGCGTAGTAATATCCAGGGTAACCAGGATTTGTTCCGGCAAGAGACTGCCACATTTGGTAGAAGTATCCTTCAAAGTTGGATTGGTAGTTTGGACCGTAGCTGTATCCATACGATTGACAATCCCAACTTGGAACACCACCGGCTGCGCCAGTGGTGTAGGTTGCATGGGTGCCATCTCCAGATGCTGGGTCAGAAGCACTGTATGGGTAATATCCAAGGTCGGATGAACTGGTAATGTTCCAAGCGTTGCCATTGTTGTCTTCCAATTCAATGTTGTATCGGTCGGTTATCATGTAGTACTTGCTTGTGAAGTAGTTGTATGTTGGGTGTGCGTTACCGCCACCATAGATACTGTTCCATCCAACTTGAAGGAAGTTTTCGGACAAGAATGTAGATAGATCAATCTTGTATGTTGTCCATCCAGTGTTTTGGCCACTGAGCAATGTGCTTCGGTAAATGGTAGGTAGAGACATACCACCGTAGACATCCAAACCAACAACGTTGTCAGTCGATGTGAATCCATCGACTTGAGGTGCACCGTTGTATGATTGAATTCCAACTGCAGCGTTCTTGACGATAATGTTGTCAATTGAGCCACCAGAAGATTCAACCCAAAGAGCGGTTCCTGTTTGTCCATTATTGATGATGGAGGAATCTGCGATGTTGACGGTTCCACCATCAACCTTCACAGTCGCCATTGAGTCACTGCTTGCGGATGAGCCGTAAATCACTGCGTTGTTCATCATTGCTAGAGTCGCACCGGAGCCAATCATTAGAGCGGAACCAGATGTTGAATCTTGAGCAACATCACGTAGAGTTCCGCCATCAAGGATGAGAGAACCGCTCACGATGTCCAAGTTAAGACCGTATGAACTCGAGAAAGCTCGAATTGCACCCACAGCACCAGTGTCTGGTGAAACTGTGACGACGATTGATCCACCGTTGCTCAAAGTGAGAACAGGGCTGGTTGTAGCTGTGCTCTTCACCTTCAACGATGAACCTTTCAGAATCATCTTACAACCGTCAAGGTTGAGGTCTGCTGAAAGTGTCATCGGTGTTCCATCGAACTCGAAGATCGTATGGCCAGATGCAGTCGTTCCGTTTGTTGGTAGTGATGCGCCGTTGTTTGGATCAACATAGTTGTCCATCCAAGCACAGTCCATACCTGCTTGGTCGAAATCAACAGGTGCTGGTTCAAGCAAGAGGTCGATGCTGCTTCCAATGGTAAATCCTGTAGTTGGATACCATGAGTCGCTGGACATTGTTTCGTTTTGTCCTGCAGGACCGAAGGCTCGAATGTTATGATCGTCGTATGTGTTTCCGGATTCGTCGCCAGAGATGACCCAAACGCTTGCAGAACCTGCGCTGTCGGTGACGTGGCTTCCAACTTCGAACAATTCAGAAGAGGAACTGTCAACAACTGCAGCAGTAACGGAGTGTCCGGACTTGAAGATTTGTGTTGGAGATCCACCAACCAAAGCAATTCGGTAAGTGCGAACTGTCGCAAGTCCACCATACCAAACTTCAGAAGAAGAGGATGGAACGTCAACGTCACAATCTCCGGTTGAGCCGGAAGTATCTGCACAAGCGTCACCGTTCTGTGTTACAGCAACAAGTCGGACATCCGAGTTGGTGTCAGCTTGTGCGAGGTAAACACTTCCTGTTCCTGCTGTTGTAGATGTAACTGCGCTTTCGCCCATGGTGACGTCGGAGTAACGTGCGTAGATAGCAGATTCAGTTGTTGAAGAGTGAGTCAGAGTTGAGCTCGATACAACAATTGTGTTTGCAGCAGCAGAACATCCGTTTGACGACAAGCGGTCTGCAGTCATGCTGTCAGAAATGACATTCCAGCCACAGCCGGAGATTGTCACGTCATCAGCATCAAGGCTGTTCATGCTAATTGCATCAGAGTTTACGGGGTTACCGATAATTGACAAATCGCCAACAGTGACATCGTCAAATGTTCCTGGTTGGAGGTTTCGCATAATCATGTTACCTCCGGTGACATCGTCAAAGACTGCATTGTCGCCAGATGCACTTGCAGCAGATGAGGTTGCACTTCCACCGGGAAGGAATTCCATCGATGCTGTGCCAAAGTCGACTTCAGTCAACATGACCATGTCCATTGCGTCAATTGAAACCGAAGCGTAGTCATCAGCCTTGAAGTTGTGCAAGACAACTTCGCTGCCACTTCCACCAGCGGATCCAATTGCGTCACCGGTTTGAGCAGATGTTGCAGTAGCGGTCACGTTTGAAACGGTAACCATTTGCAAATCGACATCAATCAAGTTGACGTAGGCATTACTGATTGTTGTGTTCTCTAAGAAGAGAGAACCACCAGTCGAACCTGGGACGTTGACAATTGCTCCGTCTCCGGAGCCACCGTCTGTGTTACAGTTTGTCATGGTACCTTCAGTCAAAGAGACAACCGAGTCTTCAGCAAATTCGAAACATGAACTGTCTGCTCCATTGACGCTGAATTCAGTCATTGAGACAACTGTTCCTTGTCCGCTTCCGTGAGAGAAAGCTTTGTGGACATTTGTAAAGGTCACGTGATCCATTGAGAAGTTACCAACATTGCTGTTCGTGCTTGGGCTTGAGCCGTGGCGTGAGCCAGCAGCGATTGCAGCGTCACTGGTGTTCTTGAAGTCAACGTATGAGAAGACGTGGCGGTCATCTGTTCCTGTTGAACACGAATCAGTGAAAGCCATTCCAAGCCATTCTGCTCCAGCAGTGCCCTCGATGAGGACGTGGTCTGAGCTGTTACCGTTGATGGACATCTGGTCACAAGCGCCGTCAAAGGAAATTCCCTTGCCTGCTCCGACTTGAATGACTGTTCCAGCTTCAATCGTCAAATCAGCGGAAATCGAGAGATAATCGCTGCTTGGATTAATACGAATAGGACTGTCAGTCAAATCCCAAGTCGTGTCTTGAGTAATGTCAGATGTTACATCCGTTCCCTTACCTTCGAAAGGCATGGTTCGGTAGAATACACCACAGTCTGCGGAACTGCTTTGGTAGCAGTAATATGTTCCGTAGTAAGACCAGTAAGGAGCAATCAATCCTGCTCGTGCATAACTGCTCGAGGAGTATGGCAACTGAGGCATGTTTCCATACCAAGTAGTCATACTTCGAACGATTGATGTTGCACCATTGCTGATGAAGTGCATGTTTCCATGTCGTCCAAGGTGGATACGGTCGTTGCTGTCAGTGTAGTTGTAATCAGTACCGAAGTAGGTGAAGTTGAAACCATCTGGCATTGCAATGTTATCAGCACACTTGGAACTCCATGTGTTCCAATAGTAAGATGATGCACAGTAGTATCCGGATGGCTGACCACTGGATGATCCCATAATATCGGATTCATCAGCGTTAACCAGTCCCGTGAGTCCACGGTCGAATGCTTCCCAAGAACCGTCACCGGATGCGGTCGAGATACGGTAGTTGTTCGTGTGAGGATTGGTTCCAGTGATGTATTGTGTACTGGTGGAGTGACGGATTGTTTGACCCTTTGTTCGGGTTTGATCCATGAATCCAACTGTAGCAGCATCGTATGAGTTTGTACAAGAGTCATCGTATTTGAATTCGATTTCATTTGTAACGTCATAGAAGACTGCTTGGTAAGTACAGCGGTCGTTGCTGTTTGTGTATTGCATGTCTCTCCATTCGACGATAAACATCTTGTTTGGATCGCCAACTGAGAAGGACTCTGTCGATGTAGTAACTGAGTTAACGCCAGTTGCTACAGTTGAAACGTCTTGAACCGTCATGTAATACTCAACGGTATCGCCACGTTCCAAGTCTTCAATATCTGCAGACCAGTCACAGGCTGCGGATGCACATTCTGCGCGTGTCTTTCCAGATTCTGGAGTCATAAGTTCTGATGTCCAGGAGCCTGCAGTTCCGCCGTCTGGTGTAATGCGGTAGTACATTGTCGGGCCGACGCCAGCAGTTGTGCTGACATTCAATCCAGCAGGTGGGTCACCAGCATCTGAGAGAGTCGCTCCGATAGTTCGTGTCTTGCTGTGAGAGTCAGACAGAGGAGAGTGGGTAACTGTTGGAGAGAAGGTGTCAGGTGTTGGAGCGACACTTCCTGTCTTGTATGTTACATCACCAGTTGAGGCCATGCGTCCATAGTATCCCATGCCGAGTGCCCATCCAGCCCAAGCATAGCTCGTGGCGGAATTGTAGGAACCTGCGTAGTAGTAAGCACCAGAGCACTGGTCACGGCTGCTGTATGGACTTCGCATGAAGTATGTGAAACCGTTCGATGTAACACAAAGTCGGTTAGCATTTGTTCCGGCACCGCCAGTAGCGTTACCGAATGCGAACTTACCCATGTGTCCACCGTAATCAGATCCAAGAGTAATCTTGAATGACTTGGTATATCCATAGTTGTAGGAGTTCGTTGCGGAACTTCCACCGGACAACTTTTCGCTGATCGATGGAGAACTTCCGATTCCGACCATTGCAAACTTGTCTTCCCCTGCGTTGTAGAGGTAGAGCAAGTTCATTCCAGGGCCATCATCAGCAGCTGTTGTGAGGTATCCGCCATCAGCTCTGTGCAACTGATCGAGGTACGCACGTTGCGAAGAAGACGCCATTCCGTTGTATCCTGAACCTGCAACGGTTGTGTGTTGCATGACCCAGTTGTTGTAGAAGTAGTAGGAAGAGGTGTAGAAACATGAGTTGCTTCCTGTACCACAGCTGGAAGTGTCAAATTCAAAGTAGAATTCGTCGCTTCCATCAAAGTGGGTCATTTGACGGTCAATCAGTTGGCTGGTCTTCGGAGAGAAGTAACTACCTGCGTGAACATCTGTCGTAAGCACTGTCAATTTCTTGTCAGTACCTGCATCGACTACATCTTCAACAGCGAAGTAGTAAGGCGTAGGTGTGGTTTGAGTTCCTGTCAATACTGGATCGTATCCAACGTTTGCGCTTGTTGGGTTAAGGTCTTGGAACTTCCAGTAATATTCGACATAATCGCCAGCAGAGATCGTAGGGATTGTTGCACTAAATCGGCAAGAAGAAGCAGTAGATGAACAGCTTCCAAGGCTTGTTGCTCCTACACTCGAGTATGTCCCATTGTTGAGGGCGTAGTTGAGTGTTGGCTTGTTTGCCGAGGTCGTATCAATTCCAGACATATCGACCAACTTGGTGAAGAAAGTTCGAGAACCTTCAATGTAAGAAGTGACGCCGGTATATGGAACGAAATCCGAAAGAGGTGCATCGGTGTCACTTCCACCAGAGTAAGTAATCTTGACGTAAGAGTTGTATGAACCACCGTGGTTCGAGTATGAGTAGAGATACAAGTTAGTAGCTGTTACTTTCATACCGATTGCAACGCTTGATGAACTGGATTGAGCAGATGTGACGTAACCTGCAGCAGTGCTTGATGCACATGTTGTTGCAGAGGTACAAATGTCAAGTGTCTTCCAGCTGTATCCACCCGGGGTAACCGAATCGAAGACTGGACTGTTCCAGATCGAGGAAATCAGTTTTCTCGAGTTTGCATTGTTGTATTGCGTGGATGAAAACGTATAGGTTGTTGGATTCAGCACACCAGAACATGAAGCAGTAGGGATGTTGTGGTTGTAGTAAGATGTCGAACCTGATCCACAGTCTTCTAGGATAACACCCTTTGCCGAGTTGGCATTGGATGTTCCAGATTTGTATTGCCAGTATTGGTGGTGTGAAATCGAGTTAACCGTTGCTCCAGACGGCAAGCCGCTGGAAGTCGAGAACGTGTATCGGCTGAACGGTAGGTAGTAGTTGGTTGAGCCAGACTTGTACAGATAACGGTATGTTGTCGAGTAGCATCGGTTGTAATACTTGTAACAGTATCCGCCACTTGCACTGTTGACCTGGATGGTTGGGTCAATTGCGAGTGGGAATGAACGTTCGTCGGACATTAGCCATTCTGATTCAACAACGGTTGAAAGAAGAACTTGTGATCCGGTAACTTGGATGAAGTATGTTGCGATGTATGGCTCCTCTGCACCTTCTTCGTAAACAACAGGTGCTGGGATTTGAGCGAGCAATTCACCAGTTTCGATGTTTCGGATGTCGAGTGCCTCTTGAGTTTGAGTGATTTCTTCACCGAGCATATCTTCTCCGAGGAAAAGAGCATATCCTGTAGGGATTTGCATGATTTCAGAGAAACCAAACCATGCAGCGCTTGGTTCGAGGACCGGACGCTCACTGATCACGAGGTTCTGCTTGAGTTGAGTGCTCTCGACAGCGTAGTCAAGTGCAAACCCTTCAGCGACAGGGTATCGGATCATATTTCCACCAACAGTTGTCTCCTGTGTTGAAGGAGCAGCGATGTATGGATGTGGAGCAGTTCCTGTTTCGTCGATGGTCATCAAGGTCGGATTCATACCAACAATGATAGGATCGACGAACTGGTTGACTTGGACAGCCACACCGTGTGCCATTTCTGCAGCAAATTGAGTTGTAAAGGAGTTATCCATTACTTCCCAGCCGTTTGCAGTAGCATCGATGTTCAGATCAATATCTGTCCATGCTCCATCTTCGCCCATGAAGTGGACAGGAGTATCGTGCGTTAACTGCGCGAAATTGCCATCTTCTTGAACGAAGGTCTTGGTCGTTTGGTCTCTCATTCCGAGGAGTTCCTCGGATGGTTCATATTCGTATTCAATTGCCTTCTTGGTATCTGGCAGAGGGAAGAATTCTTCTTCCGCTGTTTCGTTTGTAGCTACAAACTCAACATCACCTGCTGTGTTGTCGACAAACCCAGCCATAGGCATTAGGGCCATCAATGCGCACAACAACAGTGCTACGCCAATTCCGTTGAAGACAGTTTTTTTCTTGGTATTCTTTATTCCCAACATGTCATTCACCTCATACGGATTGTATGCAAAGCATCCCACGCCTTGTTCCCCTTATAGGACTTGGGGTGCGAAATGTTTGATTTTCGGCTTTGGATTTAGATTTTCAAACGATATACTGAGACATAATTACCATTGCAATTGGTACATACCGTTTGTAAAAAATTACAATTGTAAAATGCCTTCAAATGATACGTGGTTTTTGACACAATTTTACTGCCCTGATTTTGAGAGAAATGCACCAAAAGATTTCATCACACACGCTTCAAGATCACGCAGCAAATTAACCCGACTAAACCATCGGTAGAAGAAGAGAAAAGGGGGCTGAGAGGGCCGTCGAAACAGCCCCCTCAGCGGCTCTTCCCTCTCGATTTGAGAGGGACGATAGCTAAGGGTTAGGATGGGGCTCAGTAGTCCCAGTCCTTTCCTTCGTCGCCATCTCCTCCACGAGAGAGGATGAAAGCGCCTGCGATGAAAGCAACAACGACGATTCCGCCGATGACACCCCATGTCCAAGTTGGAACATCGGATTCAACATCATCGCCAATGACGGTAGTTCCGTCACCGTCGTTGGTGTTACTGGCATCTCGCTGGTAGTCGATACTGTTCATTGAACCTGCAGCAACGGAGTTGCCAAGAGCATCAACAGGGACTGCAGCGAAGTGGTAGGTGTATGTACCAGCAGACCATGTGGAGATGTCGATATCGACTGAAGTTCCAGTGGTTTCGACACAGGTCGTCTCATCAATTTGAGCGGCAGTGAACGAGCCACGGGTGTAGCAGACCTTCCATGATGCAACATCTGTTTGGTCGCCAGAAGCCGTCCAAGAAACGGTCCAGGTGTTTCCTTCAGCGGCAATTGTAAGGCCAGTAGCTGCTGCTCCACCGTCGACTTCACTGTCGGCGATAACAAAGCCAGACCCTATAGGAGAACTGCAACCAACTTCGTTACAAACAGCGACCGAAACTGAATAGTTTGTTCCGTGAACGGTGTTTGCACCAGAGTATGTGTAGGAAGTGTTTCCGGCTCCAAGGCCTGCTTCATGTGCGCTTGTGCAGTTAACTGCTTCACAGATGGTCACATCGATGCTGTCCCCAGTAAGCATGGTTCCATCAACGTTCCAGTTGAGCAGAATTGCACCTGCTTTACCTGGAGCGGCATTGAATCCAGTGATGCTTGCGGTTGGAACTTCAGCTTGTGCAAGGGAACCGCCCATCATAACCATTTGACCTGCTGTAAGAACTGGAGTGTTCGCAGGGAATGTGTATGAGAATTCACTGATCGTTGCGTCGTTCGTATCTGCTGCGTTATCACTGATCAGCGTCCACATGTTGTTGTTCACATACCAAAGCGATGTTGCACCGAGGCTCTTGTCGAACGAAACCGACATGGATTGACTCAAGACGTCCACTGCAGAGTAGGTGGTCACAGGTGCGTAGTCGAAAACAGCGACTGAATCATACTTGCCTGAGTAGCCAGGAAGTTCAACATTCGTGACTGCTTCAGCATCTGTCGCATTCACACTGAATGGAGCTGTGCCCCAGTAGAGCATATTGTAAACCAACGTAATTCCGCTTGCTGTTGTGGAGGAAGAGCCTCCATCATTCCAGATTTGAAGCATGAGTTCTTCGCTTGTTTCTCCTCCATGAGCGTCATAGACGGTCACGGACACAGGGAAGTTGGTTACGTATTCGCTTAGGATAAGAACTGAACAGGTAATTGCCATGTTCGCTCGCTCACAGCCTGGAAGAGGGGTACCTTGGTGAGTCCACTCGACCTCAAGGTTCGTAGCAGACGGGTCGTCAACATCGAAAACTTGGACCGACATTGAGAGAAGGTCATCTTGTCCGAGGAAAAGGTCCCCATCATTCAACAAATCAAGAGAAGTGATGAGAGGGTCGTTGTTTCGAACATTGAGTGTAAGACTTCGATCATTGTTCGACGGCTTGGCATCGGTCATTTTGGAATCGTTGACGAGCGTAGCCGAGAATGTATATTCTCCATCCATTTGAAGACTGACCATTATGCATGCGTACCCTTGCAATGTTTCTCCATTTTGGCCGTTGCCTAATGCAAGATACATTGGGCGAACAGGTTCGACTGCGTCACAGGTAGTAACGTTGTCAGTTGTCTCTGTAGCCCCACTGGAATCAGTAACTGAAAAGTCCACTGACCAGTCGTAGAGTGTTGTAGGGTCGCTTCCTCGGTGTTCGAGTTCAACATGCACATAGGAAGTACCGACGTTCAAGTCGCCACCAGTTAGATCGTTTACCATAGTGGTTCCTTGACCTGTTCCATCAGCGTTGAAGCCTTGGACAATGGACATTTGAGAGATTCGAATATCGTTGTAGATGCTCGCAGAACCATCAATCGTGGAAGAGTCAGTCGACGGATATGCGTCCGACGTAACAGTTTCTTCACAGAAGTTGTCGTATGTCTCGTTGTCAGTACCGCTTGTGACACAACTTGCGAATTGACCGTATCTCACATAGTCAACCAGAGATGCCTTCATTCCATAAACTGCCTCAGCGGTATTTGCTGTGCTAACAGTAAGACTTCCGTTAAGTGTCCAAGTTGAAAGGACGTTGCGAGATGCAGTGGTAATGGTCGGAGGTTCGGTAGAAACATTTTCTTCAATGTCAACAGTCATTGAACTGCCTGCTGCGAAGATGTTTGTTGTACTGCCGTCAATCGTTGTTCCAGCAAGAGGTCCGCCGACAACGACCGCTTCATCAACATCACCAACTGTTTGGAGGCGAATTTGAACTTCACGTGGATCAAAGGTATCAGAACCTTCTGCAGCAACTGTAAGTGACCATGTTTGAGGGTCTGTGCCGGTTGTGGTCTCTTCTCCGTTACCCCATGTGAGGTCGACAGTGATATCATACCAATTTTCGACCGAAACAAAAATCTGTTGTGCATCGTTACCAATATCGTCATCTGGGTTTGCATTGACAATCATCTCAACAACATAGAATCCTTGGATAGGAGTCCAGGTAATTGGAGCGCCAGCCACAGACATTGTGTGCTTTCCGCCGCCAAGAACATCTCCTGCTCCAAGTGATTGATAGTCGCAAACAGATGATGAAGCACAGATAACATCGTTGTTTGTCCATGTCAAATCATTCCCAGTTGTTGCATCTTTAGCAACAGGTCCAGGGTTTCCATCTGCATCAGAAAGGAATACAGTTACACTGTAGGACATTTCTGTAATAGGTCCATCACCGCTGTTTTGAATGTAAGCGGAGAATTCAGTTTCATCTCCAACTTTCATGACATCACGGCATGTTCCGCCACTTGGGCAGACGGTTTCTTTCGGTGTTGTGATAGCAACCATTTCTGCATCAGCACCCGCACGGGCACCTGCGTCTTCAATTACTTCAGTTTCTTCTAGCTCGGCGAAGTCGAAACTTGAGAGAGCACTCACAAGCATCAAGGCGACGAGAATCATAGGGGTTATTTTTCGCATATCTATACCTCCGATGGTTCGGTAAACCCTCCCACGAAAAGCGTCGTATTTATACTATAGGAGTGCAAAAAATGGACATTCTCTAAAAAAATAAACTCGGGAATTGAACAATATACCATGCAGTCCATTGATTCAGTTCCAGAATGGAGTGAGTTATTTGTAAAAAGAGTGGGCTACCGTAAAAAAATGATGATTTTCACTACTAAAATATCCCCAAATTCGTAAATTTTAAGAAAAATTACACCTAAATCAAGACTCACGTAACGCTGCAGATGCTGGAGTCTGAGCTGCTTGACGGATGGGTATGTATGTCGCAAGTAAAACCAACACCCATCCTCCGAAAAATACCAAGAAAATCGACTCGGTTGGGAGGCTAAAACTCGCTCCTTGTTCCTTCCAAAAAGCAGTGTAAAGAGCCCGATGGAAACCTATGGCGACCAAAATCCCGTTGCACATACCAAGCACGCTCACCCAAGAGACTTCGATGAAAAAGGAGAGAAGAACCATATTTTTACGATACCCGAGGGCTCTCAAGATTCCGATTGACTTCGTGCGTTCAGATACAGAACGGACCGTTACAACACCGATCCCTGCGATACCTACAATCAATCCGAGAGCGAGATAACCCTCGAAGATTCCAAGTAAAGCGAGAACAAGTGTTTGAAGTAACATGACTTCATCGGAAATCACCGAAACTTGAACACCTTCCGCATTGAGAATTGGCGTAAGTTCAGATTCAAATTCTGCGGTTGCTAACCGGACATCTTTACTCTTGCCAGTTGGTGAAAAATCACCAACCGAATTATCCTCAAATGACGGGGAAGGTTGAGCGTCGTCAGAGACGCTGAGATACATTCGCGTAAGACGTCCATCAAACTGGTCGACGACGAGATCATCGTTCATCCAAACCCCAGCGGAAAACAGGTATGATGATTGTTCAAGGAAGCCTGCAACTTTGACTGAGCGGGTATTTCCTGGGTTAGAAATATCAATTAGGGAAATCGAATCTCCAATTGAAAAACTCAATGTCGAAAATCCGCTGCCATCCGTAATAGCTTCAAGACCAAAAGATGCATCGAGCAACACCAAATCATTACGTGAAGAGACAACATTCCATACTTCAATTTCATCTTCGCCAAGGGAGGAATCCCAAGTGTAAAGAGGCAGTCCACCATGCTGTGCAAAAGCCTCGTCAAAACCTCGTATGACGTATGGCATACGCTCACCATCGATGTCCTCTAAGAAGACCTCTCCACGATGTACCCGAGCAACTGAATCGATACTGTTTTCAAAGTTTGAGGAGAGATTCCAATCAGATATGTTTTCTGATAATTCTATCGGGCTGGAGCGAGAGCCGGTGAGCAACAATTCATACTCTCCCTCTGCATCTTCAACAAAGGAGCTCGTGTAATTATCAAATTGTTCGGCATATCCGCCGAGAACAATAACTGAAAAAACAGTGATTGAGAACATTCCCATGACGACAGCCGTACGAACTGGAGTTGCCAAAGGATAGGCAAGCGAGACGGGAAGAACAGGGCCCCATCGTCGAGTCAATATTTTTGATTTACCGAGTCGCTTCACTGCAATTGGTGCCGCACTGGTAAGGAGAAGGACTCCGGCAAAGACCTCGACTAATCCAAGAACAATAAACGATAACTCGTCGGCTTCCATTCCTTTACGCACTGGATCAATTGATGCAAGTCCCACTGTCCAAATCAGCAACGTTGCACCCATCATAGCCAAGGTGTTTCGACTCGCATTTCTTTGAAGGCGTTGCCAAAAAACACCCTTTGCTCGTAACATTACGGGCAATTCCCAGGTGAAAAACGGAACGAGCACAAAGAGTGCTAAAACACCAGTTACAACCCAGAGGAAATAAGCAAATCCGGAATTAAATCCAAAGAGAATCAAAAACAAAAACGAGAGTGAACCCCCACCTAAAGCAAGGATTTGGAACAGCAGAAGGAACCATGGTACGCCTTCAAAACGAACAATACGACCGCCTTTCAATGCATGAATGATATTCAATTTTGATGTCCAAAAAGCAGACAACCATAATGTGAAGACGGCGAGAAGGAATCCCCAAACGGCTCCTGAAAATAATGAATTCCATTCCCATTCAAAGGTAAACTGATTCGAGCCAACAGATGAAAACATGTTGTCAAATCCTATGCTGATGAACCATGCAAGAACGATACCGATTAAAGCCCCCATGAGACTTGCTATGCTCGAAAGAATCATTCCTTCTTGAACAGCAAGAGCACGAACATCAGATTGACGGACACCAAGTGCACGCATCGTACCGAGCTCAGAGCGCCTTGCCTCAGCCAACATCATTACAATCGTGAGAACCAGCAAAACTCCGGCAGCAATGGTAAATGTTCCAAAGACCAAAAACATGGCCGCAAGAACACCGGATGATTCTGCAGCCAAAGCTGCTGCCTCAACTTTTACCGCACGAACCTCTAAATCTGCATCGGATGAGTTTGAGTTCTTGTCAAGCCAATCCATCAGTGGAACGGATATATTCTCACCCCACTGTCCAGGAACTGAAAGAATGATCATTGAACGTTCATCTTCACCTGCTGAAGCCAAAACCTCGCCATCATCGAGTGAGATCAGACCAAGAATGACTGAATCTAATTGTGAAAGAGTCTCCATTCCTTCTAAATCGCTGTAGGTTCCGTTAAAATCAAGTCGATACGCAGTATTATCACCGAAAGCATAGGGGATAAGACCCTTCACCCAAACCTCACTTGTTGAGGCTGAAAGATTCAGTTCACTGAGTCTTTGACTGAACAGAACCTCACCTTGTTCTACGAGCGCAGGGGATTGTTCACCACCAAATGCAAGGAAGAGTTGCGGTAGTACACCGAGGCCACCAGTTGCCGAAACAATGGGAATACGAAGCGATTCAATGACGTTCGTTGAAGAGTTCCACTGGAGCAAGCCATTGGGGAATGTACACCAATGGTTCGACTCACGAATGGTGATTGAGGCGATGCCATCGCATGAGGAATGAAGTAGAGCAGTCGATGATTCAGAATCTTGTGTGGGCCACTGGGTAGATGAATCGAATGCAGAAAAGGAAATATTCGTCACGGATGATTGATAGCGATTCGTGGAGAGAAGTCCGTCAACTTGTAAAAAAAGGTCGACCTCATAATACAATTGTGTTGAAAGAATTGTAGACGGAAGAGAAAGTGAAAGGTTTGTCACTGTGTGTTCTTGCAAATCAAGTGAGAAGGAATGTAGCCTGAACGTATCTTCCACCTGTTCAAGCGCCCACCATCCGTCATCGCTGTTAGCCACAGATACCATTTCACCTTCGCTTTCATAACTGGCCCAACTTTCGGAATCAACCTCCCTTTCATAACCAATGACCAGCCCTTTATCACTCGCAATCAAGCCATACTCGCCGGATGAATCAAGTGTAAAATCGTGAGTGATTTCCCCTTCATCAACTCGCCATACCCAAGCATCTCCAGTTCCGTCAATTTGGTATCCAGCACCACTCGGTGAAAAATGCCATAATCCACGTAATCCAGAGTGAAGTTGGGAAATCTCAGAATCAGCAAGTGTCAAGATTTGCTGATCTTTTTCTGTCAATTCAATTATGGGGACTTGAAGTATTTCCATCATTGTAGAATCTGCAGCAAAACTGCTGAGATTTCCACGTAAGCCACGGACGATTTCACCAGATATGCGACCCAATCCTTTCGTTGAAGTCAGTGTCATAGACTCGGTGTCTTCATCCAAAGTAATCTCTAAACCAACATCCTTCGCTTCAATGAATTGGTCGAGTAAAACTTCAACCTCATCCAAAATTGGTTCAATCTTACCAGCAGAATCATACCTGTCATCAACTGCATAATAGATGGAATTGATTTTTCCGTCAAGTTGTTGAAGCGATTGAGCGGTTGACAAATCAGTAAACATTGCAGAAGATTGCGTACCAGCTGCTGCACCTTGACCACTGTTTGCCACGATATTGAGAACTTTCATCGTTGCCTCAACTCGTTTCCTTGCACTGTCCTGAGTGACATACCAACCAACCTCGAGCTCGTCACCAACTGAGATACTCAATTCATCTGCTAAAACCTGATTGACCGCGACATATGTTTGAGCAGAGAAGACATTCGCTTCATACACGTCTGCATAGCGAATTCCTTGCGAAGTCGTGCCTAATTCGGGCCATACCTCCTCGGCATCAATCGTTCTGTCCATCGCCATCCAAGTTATACCCGTTAATGATGCATCATCAACGGAAATACTCGCTGAAGTGACCAAACCCTGTTGCTGGCCAATAATCGTTTTTGATAAATCTGAATGTTGCTGAATGCCATTCCACATGTTGTTTGCAAGTTCCTCTGAAACAACGACACGCTCTCCAACTGCAAGATCAAAACCTGAAATGGTGATGTCGGTTTCACCCCATGAACCTTCGACCTCATAACGAACGGTTGCATCCAATGAATCACCTACTACCATCGAAGAAGTAATGATAGCAGATGCAACAATCAAACCAGCCATGAGCAAGGCTGCTTGTCGACGTCTTCGAAGTATGTTTTGTGTAGCAAGGCGCCATACAACCAAGCGTTGTGGAATCAAGACTGGCTGGATGAGTATATGGCTGATGAGGCCAAACGAAAAGGCACCTGCCCACAGCGTAATTCCTGTTACAGAACACCAATCAAGGAACAAGTACGCGATGCAAGCATCAACGATAGGGACAAGAATGAGTAAAGTGGTTTTGCCGAGACTTCGTTCCTTCCAACGACCAATTCCAAAAGTAGATACTGCGCACAAAAAGGCCACAGCAAGACTTAGAAGAATCAACGGAAGAAGCAGATTCACTCCTCCTCTGTAACCTTCTTGTCATTGATAATGATGCCATCCGACATCTGGAGAGTGCGGGTACAATTTTCCGCAATCACTGGGTCGTGAGTGACGATGAGGAACGTTGTATTCCGCTCTTTATTGAGGTGAAGAAGAAGTTCAAGCACTTCAAGAGATGTTGCTGAGTCAAGATTTCCTGTCGGCTCATCACACAGGATGACTGCAGGGTTGTGCACCAGTGCACGTGCCACTGCTACGCGTTGTTGTTGACCTCCAGATAATTCTGCAGGACGATGTTCAGCACGGTCACCAAGTCCGACGGAAGCGAGTGCTTCAAGGGCACTGGAGCGTGAATCTGATGCCGAGTGACCAAGGAGGAGCATCGGCAATTCGACGTTTTCTACGGCCGAAAGAACGGGAAGGAGATTAAAATCTTGGAAAATGAAACCGAGATACTCTGCGCGCATCCGAGTTCGTGCATCGTCCGAAATTCCAAAAAGTGGTTGGCCTTTGACAATCACTTCTCCCGAATGTGGTTCATCAATCCCCGAGAGAACATTGAGGAGAGTGGTTTTTCCACAACCAGATGGCCCCATGATTGCAACCATTTCACCTGCCTCAATCTCAACATTTACGCCCTTAACCGCCTGAATCGTAGATTCACCTGAGGGGTAGATTTTCCACAAACGGGTTGCTTTCATCACAGGTCCCATACATTGAGGACAAGCGAGTGCGTTGATAAACTACCGCTTCAAAGCATCACTATGAACGATGGGGGAGTCATGGAAGTCACGCTTCTTGCGTTTGGACCACTGGCCGAAATTGTCAATTGGAAACGAGAGCAAATCACTGTGGAAAATAATCAAACTGTGACTCAGGTTTTACATATTTTAAAGATTGAAGACTGGATTGAAAAGGGTCTTATTGTCGCCCGCAACGGTATTCACTGCGAGTTGGATACCAAGTTAGAAAACGGAGATGAATTGGCTTTGCTACCTCCAGTATCTGGTGGATAATGAAACAAATACATCCTGTTTAGCCGAAGCCTTCAACACTGTATCCCAACTCCACGGACTGAGGAAGGGGCATGATTGGCGGTTTAGGACCACTTGAACTGACGATTCTTATTGGATTATTTTTCATATTATTCGGAGCGGAACGCTTGCCAAAGATGGCAAATGCGTTAGGCCGTTCAAAAGGCGAATTTCAGAAAGGCTTGAATGACACATCCCGGACGATTATCGATCTTGAGGCTGATGGACGAACTCCATCACAACAACTCGCCCAGCGGGCACGAGATGTAGGGCTTGACCCCTCTGGGATGGGAGTTGAAGAACTTGAAAAGAAAATTTCAGCACTTGAAAGCATGGACTCAAGTTCTGAAGAGTGATTCAGCGTTTTTTCTTCAACACTAAAGGTGAACCACACCGCTCACATTCTCCTACGTCTCCCTTTCTCGAACGAGAGACATCTTCCGCAACATCCAGTGAAATACGGCATCCCGTGCATCGTAATTCCCATTTCCATACATGTTGAGCTCCAGCAGTACCAACTGATTGTGAGACTTTTCCGGCAGCATTCATGGTATTTTGTAATCGATAATCGTCCGTTACTAATTCTAAATCAAGGCTGAGTGCAAGTGCTAAAACATCGAGGTCAACATCGGAAAGTCGAGGAAGGTCACCGCTTCGTGCAGCACATTCTCGTGCTTTATCGAGCCACTGCTCATTCACATCTCGCCACTCAATGTCAATGGCTTGGACCAGCATCCAGCGTTGTGGGCTAACTCGTTCCAACTCTGCTTGCTGACTTGTGGCACAAATGTTGCCCGTAAGTTCACTGACTGGCCAGTGAAGCAATGCAGCGGTATCAAGAACTCGCATCAATTCCTTGACTGAAGAAAGCACTCTTTGAACTCACCGCACACCCACACCTTCAAGCGAGGGACATTGGAGCAACATTCATGTCGTGGAAGGAAACTATACTCGACTTTTTCGAGATTTTCGGGCCCGCGAGTCTTGCTGTTCTCTCGTTTACTGAATCCATTATTCAGCCAATACCACCCGATTTACTCTATATTCCAATGCTCGCTGACACCATTGGAAATGTCCCGCTTGTCATATGGCTCTGGGTAACAGTCACGATAAGTTCGGTCGGGGGTTCACTCGTCGGTTACTGGATCGGAAAGCGATGGGGAAGGACATTTGTTTCACGATTTTCAAAACAGGCACACTTGGATAAAATTGAAGCTTTGACACTCAAATATGGGACATTTGGCATTTTTATTGCGGCATTTTCACCGATTCCATACAAGGTATTTGGTTGGGTTGCAGGAATGGGTGAAATGGAAAAGAAGCCATTTCTTCTTGCAGGTCTGTTTGGTAGAGGACTCCGTTTTGGCCTTGAAGCAGTGCTTATTGGCATTTATGGAAATGCAGCAATTGACGCCCTCAACTGGTTCCTTGAAAATGAAATTTTACTTGCAATCGTCATGATACTGGCCACAATTCCAGCATGGTTCGCTTGGAGATGGTGGTCGAATATCGAACTTGAAGCCGATGGAACTGAACCTAAAACCAGTGAATGAGCAAGCATCCAATCGTTAAAGCGAGAGCGAATCATTATCAAGGGGTGGTCGGTGGAACGGCTGTCGCTCGTGTGGTGTAGCCAGGTCCATCATAGTGGGTTTTCATC
>CEQX01011816.1_pt1 | contig 42225 bp, 36 predicted proteins | sample 356261 | NCBI WGS metagenome assembly CEQX01 (sample SAMEA2621076, study PRJEB7988) | marine metagenome | isolation source: saline water (ENVO:00002010), including | reverse complement strand
TTAATTTCTGTAGGCGAGTAAAACAAGTTCATATTTTGCGAAAGAGCCGAAACAATCAACCACGTTGAAAGTAAAGAGCCAATGAGAATGGCAACTAAAGCATAAACTCTTTGTTTTCTAACGGGATTCATTACTGTGTAAAGTGTTTATTAATATTTCTTTTTTTCATCTTGGCATATAGTAAGTTCATGCTCATAATCAAGATCAAGAAGCCATAGCAGAACCAGACGAATAGACCATTCCCATCCATGTAAATCAGAGTTAAAAATTCTTCTAGCATTTAGAGTTCATTCCTAAATAGCTGCTTAACCCAATTTTTAGATCTCTCCCTTTCAATGACTTCATTCCTCAAATTCAAAGTTAGTAAGTAAGCAAAGCAAAAATAAAAACCTACTACACAAATTAGGAGAGGTTGATACATATCAGGAGACATACTTGGAGCGGATGTGAGTGTAAAAGTAGAAGGCTGATGTAAGGTTTGCCACCAATCTACGGACTTTTTTATTACAGGAATGATAGCCAAACCAACTATCGATAAAATAGATACTGCCCTGTCGGCTTTCGATTTGTCTTCAATAGTTGAATGTAGCCCTATTAAAGCTGCGTAAATAAAAAAGAGTATCAAAGTAGAAGTTAAGCGTGCATCCCAAACCCACCAGGTCCCCCAAGTAGGCTTTCCCCAAACTGAACCAGTAACAAGGACAACCAACGTGAAGCTCATACCAATAGGTGCAGCCGACTTGAGCATCATTCCTGAAATTTTAGCTCTCCAAACAACATTGATAAAACCGCAAAGAGCCATAAACATAAAGATGGATTCGCCAAGGATTGCTGAGGGTACATGAATATATAAAATTCTGTAAACATCTCCTTGTTTATAATCTGTAGGTGCAATAAATAGTCCCCAGTAGAGACCTAAAGATAGGATAATTAAAGCTAGTATTCCCAACCAAGGAGCAATATTTGATGACCACCTATAAAATAGTGGTGGGGAACCCATCTCAATGAACCATCTTTTGAGGATTTGCCAAATTTTATTCATAATTTAGAAGTAAAGCCTCAACGGTTAATAAACACAAAATGGGTATACCTAGAGCAAGCATTGACCCCATGATCAACAAGAATCCAATAAAGTCCTGATTGTTAATTGAAGAAGTGATGACAGAAGTTCCCATAAGCAAAGTTGGTATAGAGAACGGTAAAACAATAATTGCACTCAAGATCGCGGATCTTCCAAGTGCCAAGGCAGCTCCTAAGGCTCCTAGAAGACTCATAAAAGAAGTTCCTAAGATTAAACTCATTATCATAGGAATAAAGCTATCCATGGGTAGATAGAGAACGATTGCAGCCATACAAGAAGCAATTAGTATTGGAAAACCAGTTATGAACCAGTGTATTAGGACTTTTGCAAAAACTAATATGAACGACGGTTCAAGAGAAATGAAAAAGTTATCTAAAGTACCGTCCCTAAAGTCTTCGCTAAATATTGTTTCTACCGCGAGAAGTGATGCAAGCAGAGCAGCTATCCAGATAACCCCGGGAGCTAAAGAGCTTAAAAGGCTCTCTTGTGGGCCTAGTGCCAATGGGAAAAAGGTTACAACAATTAGAAAGAATATCAGCGGAGTTATGTAGGTAGATGATCTCCTGTAAGCAATCAATAAATCTCTTCTAAGAATTAAACCAAGCCAATCAAAAATTGAAGTATTCATCTATATGTTTACGCGTGTCGCAATAATATTTGAGGGCCTGTGACCCGTTATAACAAATGAACATCCCTTCGAGTTAAGCTCTTTTATTAATTCTTCGATTAACGATGAAGCTTCATTATCAAGTGCGGAAAATGGTTCATCTATAAAATAAATTTTGAATTCTTTTAAGAGCCATCTAGCAATTGAAATTCTCTTTCTTTGACCAACCGACAGCCTAGATGCCTGATCATTCATATTATTCAAACCTACTCTGACGAGACAATTATGTATATGCTCTTTACTCATTCCTTTAGCGTTATGTGAAAGTTTCAAATTCTCGAATACAGTTAGCAAGTTTTTTATACCTAACTGATGGCCTTGATAGAAACAGTCAAAAGACCTGTAGTCATAGAATTTTTGGTCATCATCTAACCAGTTTATGCTTCCTTCTTCTTGCTTTATTAAGCCCAACAATGTTCTCAATAAAGTAGTTTTGCCGGAGCCATTAGAACCAATGATTTCAACGTTTTGGCCAGGCAAAACATTGAAATTTAAATTTTCGAAAATAGCTTTTTCCGAACGAACACAGGATAAGTTCTCAACTTTTAAATTAGGAAGCATCGATGCTGTTATTTTACCAAAAAACTTCAAATAACTGAATTAAGGGTATATTGTAATGTATCAAAATTGTTCTGTTAAAATGTATGAAAATTAAGGAAAAGTTGTGGAAAAATTAAAATTTGCTGAAAGATCTTCGATAGAGTTTGTAGAGGAAGGCAATTTCCTTGCTCCCAAATTCAATTCTGAGGGTATTTTACCAGTTGTGGTGACAGAAGAAGAAACTGATATAGTTTTAATGCTTGGCTTTATGAACAAAGAAGCTCTAGATTTGACTATTACTAGTAAAGAAGCTCACTACTGGAGTCGAAGCAGAGAAGTTCTTTGGAGAAAAGGGGAATCAAGCGGAATGATACATAACGTTAAAGAAATTTTAGTAGATGATGATCAAGACTCAATTTGGCTAAAAGTGTCTATCGAAGGCTTAGGTGCCAGTTGCCATGTAGGTTATAAGTCCTGCTTCTACAGATCTGTTGATTCAGTCAGTCAAGAAGGTGTTTCATTAAATTTCACTGAATCAGAAAAAATATTTGACCCAAATATTGTTTATCCAGGAGCAGAGAATCCTACTAAACTCTAGGAAGATTAGTGAGAGTCTAATCTTCTTTGAGTTCCTATTTTCAACTAGCTTTTTGAATTGCCTGATCAATATCTGCCAATATATCCTCTACATTCTCGATACCAATAGATAATCTCACATATCCAGGTGTAACTCCTGCAGAAAGTTGTTCCTCTCCAGAAAGTTGACTGTGAGTTGTAGAAGCTGGATGTATAGCCAAAGACCTCGAGTCTCCAATATTCGCAACATGATAAAGAAGTTCCAAAGAATCAATAAATTTCCTTCCTGACTCAACTCCTCCAGGTAATTCGAAACCAATCAGAGCTCCGTAACCACCTGACAAGTATTTCTCAGCCCGTTCCTTCTCTACCCCTTTTGATATACCAGGATAAGTAACAGAAGAAACCTTATCATTTTCTTTTAAGAAATTAGCTACCTTTAGAGCATTTTCTCCATGCTCTCTCATTCTTAATGGCAAAGTTTCTAGGCCTTGAATAAATGCCCATGCATTAAATGGACTCATTGAGCCACCGAGATCCCTCAATAAGGTTGTTCTAGCTTTCATAATATAAGCAATAGGGCCCATGGGTTTTATAGCCTCTGTCCAGACAACACCGTTATAACAAGGATCGGGGGTATTTAAATTTGGCTGCCTATTGGGGCCAGCTGCTTCCCAATCAAAGTTTCCTCCGTCTATTATCAAACCTCCAATCGATGTGCCATGACCACCTATATATTTTGTAGTTGAGTAAGTAGTCACTGCAGCTCCATGATCAAATGGTCTGCAGAAGATTGGTGCAGCAGTATTATCTACTATCAAAGGTATACCAAAAGGCCTTCCGATATCGGCAACCTCTTTTATTGGAAACACTTGCAACCTGGGGTTGGGTAAAGTTTCTCCGAAATAAGCTCTAGTTTTATCGTCAGTGGCATTCCTAAAATTCTCAGGATCAGTAGGATCTACAAATCTTACTTCTATTCCCATTTCTGAAAGATTATTTTTAAATTGATTGTATGTACCTCCATACAGATGCGAAGACGAAATGATATTGTCTCCTGCCCTTGCAACATTCTGGACAGAGTATGCAGAGGCGGTTTGGCCTGAGGCAACTGCAAGGCCAGCAGCTCCTCCATCAATTGCTGCCATTCTCTCTTCTAGAACTGCATTTGTTGGATTCATTATTCTTGTATAGATGTTTCCAAGTTCAGCTAGAGCAAAAAGATCAGCTGCTTTTTCAGTACTTTCAAAAAGGTAGCTTGTAGTTTGATGTATTGGTACAGCTACAGATCCGGTTGTTTCATCTGACCTCCATCCTGAATGAAGTGCTATAGTCTCAACATTTTTTCCTTCATAACTCATATAATTTCTCCTAAAAAAAAACCTGCCAGCTTTCGCTAAACAGGTCTTGATCGGAAGAATCCTATTTAGCAGTATTTATAAAGCACCCGCAAGCTGGTTCAAATCAGTGCTTCTTAAATAATATCCAAAGAAAATATAAAATCAATACTAAATTGTTAAAATGAACTAAAGGCCCCGTTAGCTCAGTCGGATAGAGCGCTGGATTCCTAATCCAGAGGCCATAGGTTCAAATCCTGTACGGGGCACTAATAATTATGAATTGGAAAAAAGAAACAGTTGAGATAAGAAGGAGAAGGAAACTTGCCAAAGCACAAGGTGGTCCAGATGCAATAAAACTTCAACACAAAAAAGGTAGGCTCACTTTAAGGGAAAGAATCGAGCTTTTACTTGATAAAGACACTTTTGATGAGCAAGGTGAAATTGCTGGAGGCTCTGAGGTAAATGATTCTGGAGAACTAGAATCTCTTACTCCTGCAAACTTTATTTTGGGATTTGGAAAAATTAATAATAAACAAGTTGTCGTCGGAGGAGAGGACTTCACTGTAAAGGGAGGCTCGCCTAATGCTGCAGGCTTAAGAAAAAGTGTTTATACGGAGGAGCTTGCATTAAAGTATAAAATACCTTTGATAAGACTTCATGAAGGTGGTGGAGGCTCAGTTGCTGGACCAGGCAAAAAGTCTGGCGGTTACGGTGGTGATCCAGTATTTTCAAAATCTAGATTTAAGTCTGTAGCCGATACTTTGAAAGAAATACCAGTTGCTTCTGCCGCATTGGGTCCAGTAGCAGGTATGCCAGCAGCAAGGTTTGTTGCCTCCCATTTTAGAGTTATGACAAGAGAGACTGCACAGATTCTTGTTGCAGGACCTGCAGTGGTTGAAAGAGCTTTCGGTGTAAAAATGACGAAAGAAGAACTTGGTGGCTCAGAAATACATAAGTTGAATGGTGTAACAGACAACGTAGCTTCAACTGAAGAGGATGCATTCAAACAAATTAAGAAATTCCTTTCTTTCCTTCCACAAAACAAATACGAGATAGCCAATAAATTGGAATGCGATGATCCGGTAAATAGAAAAGAAGAAGCTCTTGTTTCTATAGTTCCTAAAGATAGAAAAAAGTCTTATGAAATGAGAGATATAGTGAATTTAGTATTTGATAAAAATTCTTTTTTCGAAATGACAAAGTATTTTGGACGAGGAATAATTACTGGATTTGCAAGAATAAATGGTTATTCTGTAGCAATCTTTGCTAATGATTCGAACTTCTATGCAGGATCAATGTCTGCCGAAGGTGCACAAAAAACAAGCAGATTCATAAAGTTATGTGACACTTTCAATATACCAATTGTAAGTTTAGTGGACGAACCTGGTTTTTTGATAGGTCCTGATGCTGAGAAAGCTGGAACAATACTGCATGGTACCCAGGCAGTTCTAGCAACTACAGAATCTGAAGTTCCCTGGGCAACTATTATGATAAGGAAATCATTTGGGGTAGCTGCAGCAGCTCATTACGGGCCAGATGGTTATGTTCTAGCATGGCCGTCAGCTGAATCAGGCCCTTTACCCTTAGAAGGAGGAGTTGCTGTAGCCTTTAAAAAAGAAATAGCTCAAGCAAAAGATCCGGAAGCTAAGAGGAAAGAATTGGAAGAAAAGATGGCTAAAAACCAGAACCCTTTTCCTAGGGCAGAGGCTTTCTCTGTTCATGAAATAATTGATCCAAGGGAAACAAGAAAATATATTTCATCTTGGGCAGAGAGAATTCAAAGTCAATTGAAAGTTAAATTATTTTCTAAATAAACCTCATAAATTTAACTTAACTTTGTAATTTCGTAAGATATACTTACATTAAACATGTGGAGAGTAAAAAATGAAAAATTATGAACAATTCTATATAAATGGCGAGTGGGTTGATCCAGTTGATGGAAAGAACATGTATGATGTCTTAAATCCTTCAAATGAAGAAGTCATAGGACAAATTGCTATGGGAACTTCGAAAGATGTTGATAATGCTGTGAAAGCTGCTGCCAAAGCTTTTGAAACTTTCAGTCAAACATCTGTTGAAGAAAGATTAGCCTTATTAGGAAAGATTGTTGAAGTTTACCAAACTAGATATGACGAACTTGCAGAAACAATTTCTACAGAAATGGGGGCGCCTCTTTCTTTATCAAAAGCCGCTCAAGCTGCAACAGGTTTAGGTCATTTCGCTCAAGCAATCGAGATATTACAAGGTTTTGAATGGGAAGAAACAAGAGGGAAAACTGTCTTAAGAAGAGAGCCCATAGGTGTCGTGGGAATGATCACACCTTGGAACTGGCCAATAAATCAAATATCTTGCAAAGTAGCTCCTGCTCTAGCAGCTGGTTGCACGATGGTATTAAAGCCAACTGAAATGGCTCCCATGAATGCAATGATTTTTGCAGAAATTCTTCATGAAGCAGGTGTTCCTGCTGGAGTGTTCAATTTAGTAAATGGCGATGGTCCAACGGTTGGAGAAGCAATGTCTTCTCATCCCGGAATAGACATGATGTCATTCACTGGCTCAACAAGAGCCGGGATAGCAGTTGCCAAAGGAGCAGCAGACACTGTTAAGAGAGTTGCACAGGAACTTGGGGGGAAGTCTGCTAATATCATATTAGATGATGCTGATTTCGAGTCAGCAATTACTGGTGGTGCAAAGCATTGTTTCAATAACAGTGGTCAATCTTGTAATGCTCCGACTAGGATGTTGGTGCCTGAGTCAAGACATGATGAAGCAAAAGAAATTGCTAAAAGAGCAGCTGAAGCTACTAAAGTTGGAGATCCATTTGAGGAAGATACAGGAATAGGCCCTGTAGTCAGCGATGTTCAATTCAATAAAATTCAAGGTCTTATTGAGAAGGGTATCGAAGAAGGGGCTGAATTAGTATCAGGCGGACCTGGAAAACCTGAAGGTCTGAATGCTGGTTACTATGTAAGGCCAACGGTTTTTGCGAATGTGAACAACGATATGACAATTGCGAGAGAAGAGATCTTTGGTCCTGTGCTATCTATCCTCCCTTACAAAGATGAAGAAGAGGCTGTTGAAATTGCAAATGATACAGAATATGGCCTTTACGGTTATGTGTCTTCTGGAGATGTTGAACATGCCAAAAAGGTAGCTAATAGAATAAGGGCTGGAAGTATCGCAATCAACGGTGCCGGTGCAGACTTCACTACTCCGTTCGGAGGTTACAAACAATCCGGAAATGGAAGAGAGTGGGGTTTGTTCGGATTCGAAGAGTTTTTAGAAGTTAAAGCTGTTGTTGGATTTACGAGTTGAGTATCTTTAGAAAAAAAAAGGGTCGCCTTGCGACCCTTTTTTACACCTGATTTATTAGTTTTTTCCCCTTTCTCAAGCGTTGGTAATTTTCCACAAAGAGTTCTACTGCTCTCAGTGGCGCTCTTGGGCCCCATGCAGAGTCGTGCGGGGTAATAAAACAGTTTTCCATTGTCCATAATGGTGAATTGATATCTAGAGGTTCGGGATCTGTAGTGTCCAAAGCCGCAAATGATATCTCTTTATTCTTCAGCGCTTCTGCAAGACTTTCTTCGTCAACAGACTCCCCTCTTCCGACGTTTATAAACATGGCTGATGATTTCATATATTTGAATTGTTCTTCAGAATAAACTTTATAAGTATCTTTACTTGAAGGGAGACAATTAACAACAAAGTCGCAAGATGCTAACATCTCATTTAATTCTGATGGCTTAAATAACCTATCAAGATTATCAGATAAAACTGGAGTCCTCTTGGTAGCAAAGACCTTCATCCTAAAAGCCTTCGCTAACCGAGCTACTTCTTGACCAATTCCTCCGAAACCAGTTATTCCAATTGTCATATCAGTTAGCTCGCCAACTGACATCATTTGTTTCCAAGTTTTTTGCCTCTGCAATTCAATGTGATCATCAATTGATTTTATACATCGCAATATTTGTGCAAATACATAGTTCGCTATAGGGATGGCATGCAATCCACCACCATGGGAAAAAATATTGCAATTTTGGATTAAAGCCTGTGCTTGAGGTGTCTCAATTCCTGCCCAGGAACCTTGAACAAAAGAACATCCATTAATTAAAGCTAAATAATTTTTGAAAAAATCTTCGGATCTCAAAGCCTTAAACATTAATTCATATGAAATTAAAGCAACATCAGGCTTCCCATCTCCTGCAATGATATTTGCATCTGAATCAATCAGAATAAATTCATCACCTTTGAAGGATTGAAGAAAAATTGCTTCAAATTCCTTGAAAGTAAATTCACTGACACAAATCTTCATTAATTAATCTAGCTTGCCCTCATCTCTCATTTTCTTTCTAATTTTGGTAGCGCTAATTTCAGTAATAGATTCATCAAAAACCTCCTCCTCAAAGACATAGCCTACACCCCTCCCAAAGGTAATATTTACAATATTTGGAACCATCATTATTTCGTAATGAATACCTCTTTTAAAATCATCCTTCTCTAGACCATCAGCTATATTTTTACAGACTGCATCCCAGTCAAAAGGATTATCGTCCTGACCTTCACCTCCAGAAGCACCGTGTACATCTCTTACTTGGATAATGACTTGACCAGTTTTTGCGATTGCTCGTTTAAAAAGTGCTTGATGACCATCATGCCAAGGCTGCCATCTTCCGAGCATCTGTACAGTAGGTTTTTTCCAATCAAACATTCTCTTTTATCCTTTTTGCAATCTCAATATGGTTATAATCGTTCCATTCTCTAATATGAAAATCAGCTTCTAAAGGAGGTTCAAAAAGTGCATTGGTATCTTCAAACCTCCCTTCAATGATAGTATCAAGCCAAATTATTACATCTGCATCGAAGACCTGCCTAGTCTCATGAGTTGGACATACAAAATCACATATTACGATCCTGCCATGAGATGATTCAAAATCAGCTAATGATCGCATTCTTAAACTCTGTCTTCTTCTGCCTTCGTCACTAAAGTCCCAATCTCCAGCCATAGACCTTACTTTGTCTGCGTTAAACCATGCACTTTCTAATAGTGGTTGAAGTCTTTCTGACAAATACGTTTTCCCGCTCCCTGGTAAGCCCATTACTAAAATTTTCATATATCTTTTTTATTAGGAGTAACCAAGCTTATTATGAACCTCTGATCTATCAAGTCCATAATCTTCTAAACAGTATTTATGTTTTGCTCTTTCTTTTCTAGACCCCTCTTCAATATAACTTCCCATTTTGTAAAGAGTAATATCATTCAAAGGTAAAGAGAAGTTTTTATAAATATCAACTATCAAATTTAATGGGTCATCTAACAAATCAGAATATTTGACTTGAATATACTGATCATTAGAAAGCTTTTGCCTCTGCTTTTCATTTCTTTCATTGGATAGTTCCCAAAATTGTAATGTTTGCATTCCTAAATCTTTTAAATCAATATCGTTAGAAAAACCTTTTCTGACTTGTGCAGTGAGACTGCAAATAGATGGAATTGTCTCCACAGGGTCTCTTGTGATGTGAACAAATGAAGCGTCTGGATACAACTCCAGTATTTCGTCTAGATTTCCTAAATGTGAAGGATCTTTTAGAAGCCATCTTTGAGGTTTTTCTTGAGCTTCGAGGATTCTTAAAAATTTTTTGTGCCAGCTGTATCCTATTGAAGTGTTGCAAGTAGACAAATAGTTGAGATATGAAGGAGTATTTGCCATATAGAAATAAAGGATACTTTGAAGCGCGAGTACTTTTATCAACAAACACTCTTCAGGATTGCTTGACTTGATAGCATGTAAATCATCAAGATTAGGTATGATTCTATTTTTAAAAGCTAGAGTTAAGTCCGATTTAAATACTCTTAACTTTCTATTTAGTGAATTTCTTTTTACTAATGGAAGCGGCTTCATCATTTCCCAAAATAGAGGGCTTCTATTCTCTGAGTCCTTGCTTAAAAGACTGAATAAAAATGTTGTACCTGACCTAGGAAGACCTATTACGATGATTGGTTTAGAAATTTTTTCTTTGGTTACTTCACCATAATATTTTGTGATATTAAAACGATTGTTAAGGTGTTTTTTTATTTGATATTCAATAGCTTTAGTACCAAAGAAGGTAAGATTTGCTTCTTTGTTTATTGAGTCAATGAGGATATCAAATGCTTCAAGCAAATCAGAATCAAAATCTTCACCTTCGAAAGATTCTAAAATCTTAGATTTATCAATCATAGAAAGAAATTTTTTTTAATTCCTCCAAATACCTTGATTTACAGGCATTGTTTTATTTACATCCTCATATTTACCAGTAAATGCAATATGTTCTCCTTCTAATGAGTTTATTGGCATGGCTTTGCCATTAAAGAATAAAGGTTCATATTTAGTCTTAGATGTGAAACTTTGAAGATACTTGTAAGACTCTCTTTTGTTCATGACTCCTTTAGCAGATAGAACTTCCACATTTTTAATTTTGCCTTTTGAATTTATATTGTAAGAAAATTTTATCTTTGTCCTGCCGGATTTAACGTTATCGGGCTTTTCAAAAAATTTGGAAACATAACTAGGCGTGCAAAATATACGTTTACATACCGCCTCATCCCACTTTTTTTCTTCAGGCCAATTTTTTAGCTGGCAAGAATTGTCAGCGCAAGTCAAACATGTCGAAAAGGTTTGATTCCTAAATTTACTTAATTTAGCTGCAGTATCTTTGTTAAGCTCTTGATTGATGGAACAAATAGGTGAGCTTGATACTGATAAAGCAAGAATGCCAAAAAAAATTGTTACGAAATGTTTTCTCATAAGATATCCCCAGAATTTAAATCAGAATAACATTTCATTCTTTATTGAGTCCATAGGTTTGACAAATATGTAGATAACTGAGCTTTCTTATGATTTCTCTATGACTGATCCTTAATAATCTTAAAAGATTCCAATATCGTAGATTTTGACTCTCGTTTCATAATTGATTCTGTTTGCATATTCAAGTTCCATACGTCTAGGTGGTAGAGCGTAGATGCAGAAATATAAATTAACCAAAGATTAAATCTATATTCATCAATCTTTTCATTTCCAAGATACTTTTGTTTGAAGGAATTCATACCCATTTCTCCATTGCTATATCTCGCATCCAAACAAGTTACAGCAAGATCTGCTAGCGGATCTCCAATAGCAGCGTATTCCCAATCAAGAATACCGCTTATATTTTCATTCTCCCAAACTATGTTTCCTGGCCAAAAGTCTCCATGTAAAAGACATTTTTTACCTTTATATTCATCCATAGAAAGATGTTCCATAAAGCTTCTAATCTCTTTCCAATCTTGTCCTTGTGGAATAAAAGAAAGTAATTCGTCTAGAGGATTAACTCTTAAAGATAAATCAGGCAAATTATCAATATCTATTTGATGAATATTTCTGAGTTTAATTGCCATCAATTGGTGATCGCCAATTACTTTTTCATTATGAGTTCCTGCAGATCCATTTAAGTAAGACGTTAACATGAAAGGTCTATGTAAAATCTTGCAACTTGTATCTAAATAAACTGCATCCGAGACAGGTAAATTAGTCTTATTAAGTTCTTTAAGTAAATTAAATTCAGTTTCAATCGAGTTCTCAGCTGGGTAGGAGCTCTCAGATCGAAAAACTAATTTGGTTTCTCCGGCAATTGATTCGATATCAAGCATAAAGACATCGCATGAATGCCCTCCTTCTAGTCTTTTTGCGTTTATAAGTCTTCCATCAGGATAAAAAGCATCAGAAACTTCAAATAAATCTTTTTCGTTTATCCCTTTCACACCAACTAAACTTTAAGGTTATCTATCAATCTCACATTGTTAATAGTAGCGGCACAAAAAAGAATAATATCTTTAAGATCCTTTGATGACTTTAAGCTTTCTCTAGATCTTGCTTCAAGGTAGTCAACTTTAAAGTTATTTTCTTCCAGTAATACGATGGCTTCTTCTAAAGCTTTATCTATAGACGATAAATTTAGAATAGATTGTCTTACTTTACACAAACTTCTATAAATTAAAGATGCTTTCTCTTTTTCAACATGGCTCAAATACATATTCCTACTACTTTTTGCTAAACCAGACTCCTCTCTTTCAGTTGGTATTCCCTCAATCTTTATATTTAGATCATGTCGCCTCACAAAATCTTTAATAATTATCAATTGTTGATAATCTTTTTCACCAAAATATGCTGATTTTGGTTTAAATAAATCAAATAGTTTGTTGACTATCGTAACCACTCCATCAAAGTGATTTTTTCTCGTTTTTCCACATAAAACTGAGGACAAATAAGGATCGGCTTTGAATTCTTTTATATTGAATAGTAAATCCTCTGACTCAGGTAGGAATACAAGAGAACAATTTGTGTTGTCTAGCTTATTAAGATCTTCGTCTAAAGTTCTAGGATAAGCACTGTAATCCTCTTTTGGCCCAAACTGAAGAGGGTTAATAAATATGGAAGCACATACGAAATCAGAAATTTCACTTGCCTGATTTACTAACTTTAAATGTCCTTCATGCAGATTTCCCATCGTTGGAACTAAAGATAAGTGCCTGAATTTTCTTCTGCTTACACTTAATGTCTCTTTAAGTTCAACAATATCAGAAATTATTAGCATTACTTGAAACTATGTTCTATACCCGGAAATTTTTTCTCTTTTACTTCGGAAACGTAATTTTTTATTGCTTGCTCAATACTAGATGCTTCTTGAAGATAGTTCTTTACAAATTTAGGTGGTTTTTCCATTTGAGTAATACCAAGAAGATCGTAAATTACCATTATTTGGCCATCAACTTCTACACCTGCTCCTATTCCTATCACGGGTATCTCTAGAGATTCGCTTATATTTTTTGCTAATTCCGAAGGAACACATTCCAACAAAAGCATGCTTGCTCCAGACTCTTCTAGTAACTTAGCCTCTTTGATTAATTCTTCTGCTTTATCAGGATTTCTGCCTTGCACAATATATCCTCCTATTCTATTTACAGACTGCGGTGTTAAACCCATATGAGCACATACCGGAATGCCCCTTTCCACAAGAAGTTCCGTTGATCTACTTATCCATGAAGTACCTTCTAATTTGACGCAATTTGCACCAGCTCTCATCAAAGCCGCAGCATTCTCAAGGGTCTGCTCTTCAGATGCATAACTCATGAATGGCATATCAGCCATAATCATAGAGCCATGGTTTGTTCTTTTGACGCTTTCGAGATGATATAGAATATCTTCCATTGTTACAGGTAAGGTACTGTCATGACCTTGTAAAATCATTCCTAGGGAATCACCAACTAAAACAACTTCTATGCCGCATGAGCTCTCTAAAGCTGAAAATGTTGCGTCATATGCTGTGAGACAAGCAATTTTCTCTCTTTTTGCTTTCATTTCATTAAGAGTTGAAATAGTTACTGGATTTGATGAGGAATAAGTACTCATAGAAACCTACTTTTTTATTTATTAAAAGAATTTAATTATTCTCTTGTAACCTTTATTAAGGCGGAACCTAGATTGGCAACAAAAAATGGTTGAGATTCATCTCCAATTATCATTCCAGTAAGTAAACCTGGCATTCCTCCGGTCAATTCTGGGGTAAGTAAGTCTGCAAAACCATCTCCAATATCCATACGTCTCATTCCTTGTTCCATATTCTTAAAACCAATTTCTGTTTGTGCGTCAAAAACTATATAAGATTCTCCATTTTCTGGGTTAATTGAATAAATTTGGTTTGATAAGGGAGATGCGACCCATAACTGACCTTCACTAGTAAGCTCCATATTATCTGGAGTAGGCATTATTGCTAACGTAGTCTGGTTTGAAAGAGATCCAGTGGATAAGTCAAAATCAAAAGCTAAAACTCTATTTTTCATCATCTCAGAGAGATAAAATTTATTCCTCTTTTCATCTATATAAAACCCATTGGCAAAATATAAGTTCTCTAGTATGAGTTCAGGCTTTGAAAGATTACCATCTTCATTAAATGGTAGTCGATATAGAGCACCGTCTGGAATGGCTTTGCCTAATGCACTAAATAACCTTTCTTCATTTTGATTTTCAGTTGACTGAGTGAACCATAGAGAACCTGTAGAATCTTCTCTTGCTGTATTTGCGCCATATTTGTGTGAATAAATTATTTCCGTAGAATTATTTTCTATTGATGTCTTATAAATCTTTCCATTAAAAACATCAGCCGTGATAACAAATTGCTTATCGGGTGTTAGATGGACTCCATTTGGCCCAGATTCAACTATGGGGGGATTGTGCTGATAATCCAAAGCTTCGAAACCTCCAAAAGGGGTAACATTTCCAGATGGATCTATCATAGAGAGTCCATATCTTTGATCGGCAACTATCAAAGTTCCATTGGAAAGGATTACACCATCTTCAGCTCTAGATAGCTGTGCTCCTTCCGGGTACTTAACTCCATCAGAAAAATTCCATGTTTTTTCATTCGAGCAAGAAATTATTGCTAGAAGAGTAAATAGAAAGAAAAATCTCCTTATAAATATATTTTGTACACGCATGTTCTGTCCTATTTTATTTAATTGGCGGAGAGAGAGGGATTCGAACCCTCGATAGGGGATTACCCTATACTCCCTTAGCAGGGGAGCGCTTTCAACCACTCAGCCACCTCTCCGGGAGCATCTATTCTAAGGTTATGTCTATGATTGTCTAATGGAATCTGCTGCCTTCTCAGCAATCATTATAGTAGGAGCATTTGTGTTTCCACCAATTAAGGTTGGCATGATTGATGCGTCAACAACTCTCAATCCTTCGACTCCGCGTACCTTAAGAGATCCGTCTACGACAGCCATATCATCTTCCCCCATTTTGCATGTTCCAACAGGATGGTAAAGTGTCTCTCCTGTCTGTCGAATCCATTGATCCAGTTCATCATCATCATCGACATTCACTTCTGGACCAGGTTTTGTCTGTTCTCCTCTGTAGTCATCGAATGCTTCTTGAAGAAAAACCCTTCTAGTTTCTCTAAATGCATTTCTGGTATCAATTATGTCTTGCTCTTCAGAGAGATAATTTGGATACATTAAGGGCTCATCAGAAGGATTAGAGCTTTTGAGAGTTATATGGCCCCTGCTCTGAGGTCTACAAATATAAATAACTGCTGTAAATCCATGATTGTCTGATATTCCGTCTCTGCCGTGCAGATCGGGTGTTTGATAAGATCCATAATGTAATTGAGTATCAGGGATATCTTTTTCTGGACTAGACTTTATAAACGCCCCGGCGCTTGTAGGAGGAAAAGCTGCATCTCCCTTTCCAGTAAATAAATACTGTATGCCTGATTTGATGGTATTAAGAGTTCCTGCAGACCTGTGAAGTGTTACAGGTTTAGTACAATCGAACGAACTTAAGACTCCATAATGATCTTGTAAGTTTTTACCTACCCCCTTGAGTTCATGAACGACATTAATACCATGTTTAGCTAACTCTGAAGTGTCTCCAATTCCACTATTCATGAGAATCTGGGGAGAATTTATAGCCCCTGCTGACAAAATAACCTCTTTGTTAGCCTTACAAATTGTTTCTTTACCATCTTTTTCGTAAGAAATTCCAACTGCTCTTTTTCCGTCGAAAATGATTCGTCCAACTTGTACATTATTTTCTGTTGAAAGATTAGGTCTTTTCAATGCAGGATGCAGGTAAGCTCTCGCAGAGCTCCACCTTCTAGGTCCAAGCCTTGTATCTTTCATCGTATGCTCAAATCTCGAGAAGCCCTCTTGTTGTTTACCGTTGAAATCTTCAGTTAAAGGGAAACCCGCTTGTTTACCAGCTTCTATGAATACATCCAATAACTCATCATCTGTTCTGGAGGATTTTTTAACATGTAAAGGCCCTTCAAAACCATGATATTCGTCATCTCCATCACCTTGAAAACACTCTGCTTTTTTAAAATAGGGCAAAACATCTTCATATGACCAACCTGTATTACCTAATTGTCGCCAAAGATCATAATCATAAGCATGTCCTCTAATATAAACCATCGCATTGATTGATGAAGAACCACCCCAAACTCTCCCTCTCGGCCAATAGAGTTTGCGATTGTTAGTAGTTGCTTCAGGCTCTGTTTCATAGCCGTAGTTGAGATTACTTTTGGTTGGAACAATTTGAGAATAACCTGAGGGCATGTGTATAAAGAAATTTTTATCTTTGCCTCCCGCCTCCAATAAAAGAACCGAATCTTCACCATTTTCGGAGAGTCTATTTGCTAAAACACATCCTGCACTACCTGCTCCCACAACTATATAATCAAAACTTCTATCCATTATTCTTCCTTAAATTAAGATGTTAATAATCTAAATTTTAAGGGTAAATTGAATCTAATTAAAGGAGATGTGCTGAGAAATATTAAGAAAAATTATCTGCGTATGCGTGATTTACTTCACTGTGCTTTTGCTCATCATTTCTCACAGCGATGATAAGGTCAGAAAGTTTCGCATTCCTATCAAGGCCATAATATTTGATCGCTAAGAGCGGTGCCTGGAAATTTTCTATTTCGCCACTCTCTACTTTTTTCAAGTATTCGGTATAGCTTTTTACTGCTTCATCTTCAAAATATCCGATCATCCTATGAGCTGTCCGTGTAAAGAAGAGATACATGATGAGATAAAAAGCCCCAAAAACCATCTGGGCAAATAATACTAAAAATCTTTCAAACCTATTTGGTTTGGCAATTTCTATGAAAAACATTAAGTGCATTCTTTCGTTTTCAGCTTCTGCAAGCATTTCCCTTATGCCTTCTCCGTAACCCGTCTTCATAGAACGTAGGCTCTTAAAGTGCATCAAAACGCCTGCGACCATTCCTGGAACACCTGCAACTGTTTCTAAGACGACTGCTCTATGACCATATCTATTGACGAAAAAGGTATCTGCAATGAGTCTAAAAAACTTAGTCATTGCAAGAGCGAATTTATCCGATATTAAGCCTGGGATCGTAGCTATTAGAGTTTTGATATAAATTAGATCTATCTGTATATATAAACCAAAATTATAATAAAACTTTTCTAATTAAGCAATGTTATCTGCATTTGAAAGATGAACAATTATTTCATTTGTAATTTCCGTCATTAGCTCTTCTGGTAATTCATGTCCAACTCCTTCCATTATTAACTTTTGGGCATTTGGGATGTTTTCATATAAAACCATTCCATGATCAACTCCCAATATAGCATCCTCTGTCCCATGAATTACTAAGGTTGGTTTATTGATGTCAGCCAGTCTATCCTTTCTGCTAGGGCTTGAACCAGCAGCTTCTCCATGCTTACAAAAAGGGTTGTGCCCATGATCGAATACAACTTTCATTTTCTCTCTAAATTTTTCCTCATTAAAAGGGAATCTTGATCCACTTAATTCCCTGTACGTCCTGACTACAGAGTCTTCGTACTTACCTTTTGCATCCAAAATTGCTGATTCTTGAATACCTTGAATCATCTGAGAGGTCATATTCGAAAGAGTTGGATCCCCCATGCCAGGTGAGGTCATAATTGGGGTTAAGGTGAGAACTTTATCTGGATAATCCAACGCTATCAACTGAGTAATCATACCACCTAGAGATGCACCTATTATGTGAGCCTTCTCAATTTCAAGATGATCCATTAAGCAGATCACATCCTTAGCCATATCATCAAGATTATAATCTGGATTTCTTATTTCAGATTCTTGCACGTAACCTTCCTCGTCAATAATTGCACTAAAAATGCTGTTGACAACAAATTTAACTAAGAATGAGGGAACAAAAATTCTTACAAATTTTCTATAAAAATTTTCTTTTCCGAAATATGTGCTTTTACCAACATCTCGATTATCGAACCTAAGTACGTGGTAACCTGCCTTAACAATAGGATCAATGAATTCATGGGTCCAAACCATGCAATTTGCATTTGCACCCATTATGAGAATAACAGATGGATCCGAGGGATTGCCGAAGTCTTCCCACCAAATATTAATATTATTAACTTCGGCTAAACCTTGAGCCATTGAACTCTAAAAGTCTCTACGCCACTCTATTCCAAATCTTCTAGGTTGACCCCAGTAATCGGCCGTCATTCCTAGAGACGGATTCATGCCTCCAACTGCGAGATCTCCACCCTGCCAGAGCATTGTTACAACATACTCTTTATCAGTGAGGTTAGTTCCCCATAGAGAAATGCTTGTAACGCCATCTTTAAGATAAAAAGTCATTCTTCCATCTAAAAGACTGTATCCAGTCATACCTGAACCAGGGACATGTTCCAAAGTACCCCAAGAATTATCGTACATAGTATAGTTTAATTGGCTGACTACACTTCCGCCTGAATCTAAATCTTGGCTATAAATAAAACCTAAGTCAAAGGTATAACTTTTTCCATTATCGCCTCTACCTCCAAAAGGTGTATCTGCAAGGTCTCTAGTAGTGACAATTGTTTGAAACGTAGTAGGATCAAATAAAGAATCTTCAACAGTAAAGTCTGTGTAATCACCATCTAAGAAGCCATAGGTTAATGTCATAGCTAATCCATCTGTTAATTCAGCTAGCATTTCAATCTCTAACCCACTTAAATCTGCCTCAGTAGCATTTATAATATCTGCTGTAGGCTGACCGTCTATGAACCGTCCAACAGTAATTTGTTGATTCTCATAGGTGTTAATAAAATAGGTTCCATTCAATCTTAATGTGCCGTCTCTCAATGTACTTTTGAAGCCAAATTCGTAATTATCTGAAACTTCAGGCAAGTAAGGTTTCATATCTATGCCTTGGTTGAATCCTCCTGAAGAATAGCCTTTACTGAAGGAAGCAAAAAGTAACATATCTTCACTTGCAGCATGACTGAGAATAGCTCTAGAAGTTGTTTCGCTAAAATCAACTTCTTGATAGCAACGATCACTAACTGCTATGCCATTTACAATATTTCCTGGGCAATTGTTAGTTGGATCAAATGCTCCACCATAGAGAGTTTGGACTCTTGTAAATTCTCTATCATCATTGGTGCGTCTTACACCAACCGTTAAATCTGTTTGATCATTAAATGAGTATGTACCTTCCGCATAAAAAGCATCATTAGAGTTAGTTACTATAAGGGTTTGAGTTCTAGAACCGAATAATTGTGTACCGAGAACTGTTTGCGCTATAGAAGGTAATTGCATTAGCGGCCAAACATTTGCTGGAGGTGGTGTATACCCTCTTAGGACTGGAACATCTATAGATTCGAAGTTATCTTCTTCAAACACATAAGCTCCTATCGTCCAAGATAAATTACCGGTATCACCGGTAAGCCTTAATTCATGTGAGTCGATATCATTTTCACTTGGATTATTTATTACATCTAATAAGTTAGTTGTAGTTGTTGTAGCAGAGGGTCCATTACCCATACCCCAGCCCCAAGTCCCATTATAGTTTTCGATTTCTCTACTATTAGAGATCAAAGTCAGTTCTCCAAAAGATAAATCAAGAGTTTGGGTTAGTGTTATTGAATCAACATCTGAAGTAGCATTTTGGTTTGGATTATTGTCTCTACCAAGAAATCTGCTCGTTTCATTACAATTTTTTCTCATCGCATCATATGATCCTCCTAGAAAAGGAATAGCCGGAAATCCTGCTGCCAAAGCTCCATTTTCCGGTGCTATAAAACGACAACTAGATAAATTAGATAACTCATCAGATTCGAAGTTTTCGTAAGTTAATCTTGCTGTATAAGACTCACCAGAATACTTTAATGAAGCTCTGATAGTTTGCGAATCTTCATTTCCTTGCCATTGTCCAGTTGATTGATTCATTATGAATCCATCTCTTTCTTTCGACATAACTGCAAACCTAGAAGAAAGAGTATCGGTAATAGGAAGATTCACTACCCCTCTAAGCACTCTATAACCATCTGTACCTACTCCTAAATTCACAAATCCCTCGAAATCTTCAGTTGGAGCCTTGGTAATCAAATGAATTAAACCAGCAGTTGTATTTCTGCCAAAAAGTGTTCCTTGTGGTCCTCTCAATACTTCAACACGTTCGAGATCTATGAGATCAACCATTCCCCCTTGAGGCCTGCTAAGGTAAACACCATCAATGTATATTCCGATTTTAGGATCTTGAGTACCCGACCAGTTTGTTTGTCCTATTCCCCTTAAGAAAACACTTGTTACAGTCGAGTTTATACCTTGTGCTTCAAAAGATAAATTGGGCGTAAGTTTTTCTATATCAGCAATTTCGGTAATATTTCTTGATTCAAGTTGATCTCCTCCTAGCGCAGTTATTGGAATGGGCACAGATTGAGAACCCTCTTCTCTTTGTCTAGCGGTTACAACTACTTCATCAAAAATTGAAGCATCTTCTTCGGCTGAAATAGTAAACGAAGGTATCGCAACCAGAGTTATAAAGATTAATAGCCTTGATATCATAATGTTCTCCCCACATTTTGTATTGATTTCTACACTCTATTCCAAAAAAAGAAATGTTGAAAGCTTTATTGTTGTGAATTAATTCCAGACTTCTACAAAATCTTCAATTTTATGTTCTGGTATGCGCTTTTCTTTACCCGATGAGGTGCCAATGTAGAGATATCCAATGACTTCATAGTTGTTTTTTAAACCTAATTGGAGAGTTATCTCTGAATTAAAAGCCATCTTCCCTGTCCTCCATACAGCGGCAAATCCCATTTCATGAACTCCTAGCAATATGTTTTGGGCCGCAGCACCTAAAGAGATAATTTGTTCGATCTTGGGTACTTTTGGATGCTCTTTTATATTTGCAGCAAGAATAATTAGCATAGGAGCCCTTAAGGGAGCTATTTTCAATTTCTCCTTTTGCTCTTCAGATAAATTCTCTCCTTGCATCTCAGCAGTACGTAAAAACACTTCACCCAGTCTGTTTCTGCCTTTATCTCTAACCTCAATAAATTTCCAGGGCCTTAAGTTCGCATGATCAGGCGCCCTTAATGCACCATTATAAATATCTATCATCTGTGAGGATGTCGGTGCAGGCTCCTGAAGAAAAGGAACAGAGTTTCTAGATTGAATAGCTTTAAGTGTTTCCATACATCTGAAAATATTCTAACTTACAGAACAGATTTTACTATAAAATAGTAAAAATCACTTGAGATTGCAGACCAACCTCGTCTATTTACTATAACTGATTAAAATGAAAGGTATTTTATTAATTAATCTCGGTTCTCCCAATGATCTAAGTTCAAAATCAATCAAAGATTTCCTAATAGAGTTTCTTAGCGATGATCTTGTTGTTGATTATCCTAAAATTATTCAGCAACTGTTGGTAAAGGGAATCATAGTTCCTTTTAGATACAAGAACACGCAATCGGCTTATAAAGAAGTTTGGACAGAAGATGGATCTCCTCTAATTTTGACAACTCAAAAACTAGCCGAAGAACTTTCAAGCGAAACTTCTTTGCCAGTTGAAATAGCTATGAGATATCAAAATCCGTCGATAAAAGATGGTCTTGCTAAACTCACTAAAGAAGGTTGCACTAAAATTAAAGTAGTGCCTTTGTACCCGCATTTCGCAATTTCAACTACCTTAACGACCAAACTAAAAGTTCAAGAAGAGTTGAATAAAATGGATCTTGATATTGAAGTTGAGTTCGTAGATTCTTTCTTTGATTCCGAGCTATACATAAAAGCTTTAAGTGAAACAATAAGAGATAATATGGATCCAGAATCCGATCTTTTGTTATTTAGTTACCACGGAATTCCAAAAAGGCACCTTAAGAAGGCTACTGAAGCAAGGAACCACTCCGAAGAACTTTGTTTGAATTCTGAGTGCAATATAAAAGAATATTGTTACAGATATCAAGTAATTGAAACGTCTAGGTTATGCGCTCAAGCACTGGGACTAGAAAAAGAAAAATGGATGGTTTCTTTTCAATCAAGAGTTGGGCCAGGGTGGTTGGAACCTTTTACTGATAAAGTATTAGAAAAATTACCATCTGATGGAATCAAGAACATTAACGTGGTGAGTCCTTCATTTGTTAGCGATAATCTTGAAACGCTTGAAGAAGTTAATATGGAGGGTAGAGAAACATTTATGGAAAATGGTGGAGAAAAGTTTAATTATATCCCATGCCTAAATGTAGAGAAAAATTGGGTAAGCTTTCTAGCGTCAATAATCTAAAAAGATAAAAGGGACCTCGAAAAGTATCTTGGTCCCTTTCTTAATCAACCTTTGGGGAGGGGTGTGATTAATCTGTTAATATTTTAAGTCTGTAACAGATTCCGACTTGGTTAGATTGAGCCCTCTGCGCTTTGGGCTCATTCTTGGGCGCCTAGCGGCAATAATAAAATTTTATTTTATTATCACCGTTAGCAGCACTAACACTAATCAACAATGTTGATTAGAATCTTCTAGTAATTGACAATCTTGCATTTACTTCTTCACCTACAGACGCCTGGTGCGTGCTGTGCGAGTGAGGGAAATAAGTTTCGTCTGTAATGTTTTCGATATTCAATCTTACTGTAAGGTCATCAGAAACATCATAGAAAGCTGCAAAATCAGCTCTTGTGTAATCAGGCAACACCAATCCAGGTTTATTATTGCTTATATTAGATTCGCCTTGTCTTGTTACACCCAAACCAAAACCAAATTGATCATTTACTTGATAAGTTGTCCAGAGTGACATTGTATTTTCTGGAATCTCTCTAGGCTCTCCACCTGTACTTGTCTCACCGTCCATATCACTGTAACCAAAGGAAACGTAAAGCTGATCGCTTACTTGTCCTTTAATTTCTAGCTCAACTCCATCGACTTGTAAACCGACTATTTCTGCACCTTCGCCTGAAGCATCACGGGTTGCAATAGTCTGCTCGCTGTCGAAATAACTTGCTCTGAGACTTAAATCAGGAGTTATGTCCCAATTTACACCAATTTCAGAACTTTCGTAAACATCTGGATCAAGAGCAGCAGAACTTGCTGTAAGCTTTTTATACTGTTCGCCTGACCTAGGTAAGAAACTTTCACTATAGCTTAAATAAAGAGAGACATTTTCTTGAGGCTTAAAGATTATTCCGGCTCTTGGGGAGAACTCATCATCCTCTCTCGATTGAGCGGTACCAGCCTTTACGTCATTAACAGTTATATCAAATTGATCTAAACGACCACCTAGTAAAATCACTAAATTATCAGAAACGTCGATCTGATCTTGGATATAAACAGAAGTAACTTCAATGTCAGAAGTTGTCCTACTTTTAAGTTTGGTAGTGAAATCAACAGAAGTCGGAAGACCAGATGCGCTTGTAGCAATATTCAGTGGTCTTGAAACATTGAAAGACTCTTTATCTTTCTTAGTTGTTGACCAGTAAGTATCAAACCTTTCATTACTATTATCTGTATCAACCATCTCTGCTCCAATGAGGAGTGTATGAGTTGATCCACCAATTTCTATCTCATTGACTAAGTTAGCCGATATAATTAAATTTTCACGTTCTGTGGGATCTCTATAGCCATCCAAAGTAACTACGTTAGTAGCCAAATCGTAACCTGAGGCATATAAATTTTGGTACATCTTTTCAAATTCACTGGAAGTTATTGAGAAAATACCCTTAGAAGAATCCGAAAAGTCTGTAGTTAAGATACCTCTAAAAATATCAGCTTCTAGAGTTGTGACATTGATATCCGATGTTCCAAAAACAATATCTTTAAGTGCCTCTACAGGCTTACCATTTGCTGTTGGAATACCTCTGTCTATGAATCTTTCATGATCAGCATACTCGTAGGATAAGTCCAATGTAGTTGAATCACTTACTTGAATTTTCACTGTTGGGTTAAATCCAATTCTATCACCATCATAAAAATCGCGATGATTTTCAAGGCTATCACTGTGAATATTTATTCTCAATGCAGTATTACCACCAGTTGATGTATTGTAATCAGCGGCAAAGTCAAAAGCACCAAAGTCATCGGCACCTATATCGAAGGAACCAAACTCCTCATCCATTTGAGCTTTCTTTGTAACACGATTTATTATGCCGCCTGTTCCGCCTCTGCCAAAGAGAAGTGCGTTAGGGCCTCTTAAGACCTCAACTTGTTCAACATTGTAGAGAGATCTGTAGTACTGAACGTCATCCCTGTTGCCGTCTTGGTAAAAGTCTGCTGTTGACCTTACTCCCCTAAACACAACGGCATCTCTATGACCTTCACCCTGTGAAGTATTAACACCCGGTGTGTAGCGGACAATGTCACCTATTTCTCTTATACCTTGTTTTCGTATATCTTCATCCGTGACGATCGACAAACTTTGTGGCACATCTATGATAGCTGTAGGTGTTTTCAGCGCTTTTACTTGGTCTGAATAAAGCACCTTACCTTTCACAACTATTTCTTCAACATCATCATCAGCATAAAGGCTTGGAACGATGACTAAAGAAGAAACAATTATTGCTTTTAAAACTTTTGTAACTTGAAACATTATTTACTCCCGTAAGATTTAAATTATGCTTTAACAACCAATTTGTAAATGAGAATGATTATTAGAGCGATAGCGATTCGCATTATAGATGAGAATGATTCTCAAATGCAATACCTATTCGCATAAAATAAGTAATTTTTAGAGCTTTATTTGTGTCTACCAGTTTCTAAGTCTTTTTTTATGTCTTCATGATCACCAACCATTATGTGAGAAGTACTTTTGACAACGTATTTCTCAAGTATTGGTATCATCAAAAGAGGTAACAAACCTCCAAGTACTATTCCAAGTGCCGCGGACCTCATTGTAGGATCTAATAGTGATGCAATTAAGTCAGCTATTATGTGGGCTATTACAGCACCAGAGATTCCTGCTACACGACCATTTGATGTTTTTTTTAAAAAACGGTTGATACTCCAACCGGAGTAATACCCCAAAATCAAAATTGCAACATGTACGAATCCAAAAATAAAACCTCTTATGGGCCCCTGTCCCAATCCAAATATCTCAAGCATTAAATCCATTAAGAATCTAACTCCTTGTCTAAATCAAATGCATCATGGAGTGTTTGAACTGCTTTAATCATTTCATTCCTTTTGATAACAACTGAAATTTTTATTTCAGAAGTCGTGATCATTGATATGTTTATCTCGCTTTTAGCCAAAGCCAAGAACATCTTACTGGCTACCCCGGCATGTGCCCTCATACCCCTTCCTACAATGCTAATTTTTGCTATATCGCTATCTACTTCTATTGATCCTCCACCAAGAGACTGTGAGGTTTCTTTTAAAATTTCTTCAGCCCTTGCCGCATCACTCTTGTCAACGGTAAAAGTAAAGTCTGTATTATTCTCCGCACTTATATTTTGAACAATCACGTCCACTTCAATACCTTCTTCGCTTATGGGACTAAGAATCTTAGCAGCTACTCCTGGTAGATCAGGCACACCTCTAATAGTTAGCTTAGCCTCTGAGTCTGTGCTGCTTATTCCTGAAACTACTGGTCTTTCCATAATATTCTCCTCCTCTTGGACTAAAGTTCCTTCACCATCATTAAAACTAGACAAAACACGTAGGGGTAAATTAAATTTACTTGCATATTCAACTGCACGAAGTTGAAGAACTTTCGCTCCGGAACTAGATAATTCTAACATTTCCTCAAAACTAACATTTTTTAATAATCTCGCTTTTGAAAAAGTCCTTGGATCTGTGGTAAAAACTCCGTCTACATCAGTATAGATTTGACATTCATCTGCTTCTAGTGCGACAGCTAAAGCTACCCCGGTTGTATCAGAACCCCCCCTACCAAGAGTTGTAATGTCACCTAAGTCATTCATACCTTGAAAACCTGTAATTACAGGAACACAACCTTCTTCAAGCTCTGAGGTTATTTTACTTACTTCAACATCTAAAATTCTTGCCCTGCTATGGCTTGAATTTGTTCTTATCCCCAATTGATAAGCAGTATAAGATTTGCCCTTAATTCCTCTTTTAATTAATGCCATAGCAAGAAGTGCAACAGATATTTGCTCCCCTGTAGAGACTAGTGCATCGTATTCTCTCAAGTCAGGATTGGGGTTGATTTTCTTTGCAAGAGCAATAAGTTCATCAGTATTATTACCCATTGCCGACAAGACAACAGTAACTTTATTACCTTTTTTTATCTCGGTTTCAATATTACTCGCGACCGCTTCGATGCGATCTATGTCCGCAACAGAAGTTCCTCCAAATTTTTTTACTATTAGTTTGCCCATAAAAAAGGCGAGTATTCTATATTATTGGTCACTTAATGAAACAATTAAGTCAGCTATTGTATTGAGAGCGATATCTATATTCTCAATGCTGTCAAATCCTCCCTGCGCAAAATCTTTTCTTCCACCTCCACTTCCGCCTAATTGATTTATCAAATGCTTCATAACTTCCCTAGCATCTATATCCACACCTTTTGAACAAGCGACAATCACAGGAAACTTTTCGTCATATACAGAAACCAAAGCAATTATTGAATTTGGGACTTTGCCTCTAAGCCTATCAGCGATATCTCTAAGTCCTTTCGAATCAACATTTTCAAAGGTCTCTAGAATAAGGTTAAACCCTTCAACAGATATTGACTTATCAATCGAACCTTCGACGGATTCTCCTATATCTCTGGATTGAATTTTTTCTTTTTCTTCCTTAAGGCTTCTATTTGTTACCAATAGATCCTCAAGGGCCTCTTTGGTTGAAACAAATTCTTTATAGTCCTGACTATTGTCATTAATATGGTTTTTTAAATTTGAGTTTTCTTCCTTGAGTTGTAAGACCTTTTTATAAATTTGATCACTGTGGCAATTCAAAAGCTTAGATAAGATTCTAAGCTCATTTTCTAAAAATTGAATAGTCTCAAATGCCTTTTCTCCATTTTTTAAAATTACTTCGTCTACGAGTAGCTCAGCGCAAACAGATGAATATTGATTGTGAAGTTCATCTAACAGAAAAATAGCTCCATCGCCTGTAACCGCTTCTATTCGCCTTACTCCAGCCGATACACCATTCTCAGAAACGACTTTCATTAAAGATATATCTGAGGTATTTTTTACGTGAGTTCCTCCACACAGCTCAATAGAAAATCCATCTCCGATATTTACTACTCTCACTTCCTGTCCATATTTTTCGCCAAAAAAAGCAAGAGCGCCCTTATCTAAAGCCTCATCAAAAGACATTAGTTCAGTTATAGGTTTGCTGTCTCTATAAATCTCATCTTGAACAAGGTCTTCTATTTTTGACATCTCTTTTTCATCAACAGGTCCATTGTGAGAAAAATCAAATCTTAATTTATACTCGTCAACAAGTGAACCCTTTTGCTCGACATGAGTTCCAAGAGTCTCTCTAAGAGCAGAATGGAGTAGATGTGTCGCACTGTGGTTATTAGTTACTCGATCTCTATGTGTTTGATCAATCTCCGCCAGCACATGATCTTTTTCTTGAAAAATTCCAGACTTTACCGCCCCTAAATGTAAAAAGATATCTCCTTGCTTTTGTGTATCTATTACTTCGAATATGTTGAGCCCTGATGTAATTTTTCCTTTGTCACCAACTTGCCCACCTGATTCAGCATAAAAAGGGGTCTTTTTAAGTATAAGAATTCCCTCTTGACCCTCTTCTAAAGATTCTTGCTTTGAGCTTGTTATGATTTTCAATATTGCAGTCTCTGATGAGGATTCCTTATATCCAATAAATTCTGTGCTTTCTTCTATGTTTAATGCTTCTGGAACTAATGAATTGAAATTGCTTGATGATCTTGCGCGCTCCTTCTGATCCTTCATCAGTGACTCATAAAGATCGATATCAATCATAAGGCCTTTTTCTCTAGCAAAATCTGCAGTCATATCAACTGGAAAACCAAAAGTATCGTAGAGCTTAAACACTATCTCTCCTGGTATTTCTTGACCAGGGAGATCTTCGACTACAGACTCCAGCAGCTGCATTCCTTGTTCTAATGTTAAAGAAAATTGATTTTCTTCTTGAGTAAGATTGGCTTTGATAATTTCAGAATTTTTGATCAAGACTGGGTATTCTTTGCCCATGAGCTTTTCTAGCAAAGAATAGAGCTTAGAAAGAGGCGCTTCATTCATACCCAACTTATGAGAATGCCTTAAAGCTCTCCTAATAATTCTTCTGAGAACATAACCCCTTCCCTCATTAGAAGGAACAACACCATCAGCAATTAAAAATGAACTTGCCCTTAAGTGGTCTGCAATAACTCTCAAAGAGGGATCTTTTAAATCTTTATTCTGAGTCAGTTCCGCTGCGCCTTCAACGAGCGTTTTTAAAATATCAGTATCATAGTTGTTGTGTTCATTTTGCAAAACGGCAGCCATTCTCTCAAGACCCATGCCAGTATCAACGCATGGATTTGGTAAGGGACTTAAATTCCCTTCCACATCCTTATCGAATTGGGTAAAAACTAAATTCCAAATTTCAATATATCTATCACCGGGGTCGTTTCCTAATTTTGGAGGATCGCCCTCCAAATGTTCTCCATGATCATAGTAAATTTCGCTGCATGGTCCACATGGACCTGTTTCACCCATGGTCCAAAAATTTTCTTCATCATCTAATCTAGAAATCCTAGAAGGATCTACACCTATTTTCTTTATCCAGATCAGCTCAGATTCATCATCATCAACATGGACTGTTATCCATAATTTGTCAGGATTAATTTTATAGCGCTCGGTCAAAAGTTCCCATGCGTAACTAATGGCTTCTTCTTTGAAATAATCGCCAAAACTAAAATTACCAAGCATTTCAAAAAAGGTATGATGTCTTGCAGTGTAACCAACATTATCTAAATCGTTGTGTTTTCCACCAGCTCTAATGCACCTTTGCGAACTTACTGCTCTTGTGTAACTTCTTTTCTCAACCCCCAAAAGCAAGTCTTTGAATGGAACCATCCCTGCATTTGTGAATAATAATGAATTATCATTAACAGGAACTAAGGAAGCGCTTTCAACCAATGTGTGACCTTTCTCTTGGAAAAAGTCTAAAAAGATTTGTCTTATTTCGTCAGTTGAAAGCATTTAGAAATCTCTTTCAAAATATCTCTTCAAAGAAATTCATCATTGATTGCCAAGATCTTCTGTCCGCGTCTCTATTATATTGAGTGCCAAGATCAGGATCATTTGCTTCCTTGTTAGTGAAAGCATGATAAGCATTTCCATAACTGTGGAGCTGCCAATCAGCTCCTGCTTGTGTCATTTCTTTTTGAAACTGATCAACCATACTCAAAGGAACCATAGGATCTCTCTCTCCATGTAGAACCAAAATTTTGCTTTTAATTCCTTCCTGAGAAATCTCGGAGTCCATCAATAAGCCATGGAAACTTACAACTCCATTTACGTTAGATCCAGATCTAGCTAGATCCAATACAACTAAACCTCCAAAACAGTATCCTATGGCAGCAACCTTGGAATCATCAACTTCATTCAATTTCCTTCCTGCATCTAAAGCAGCTCTTGCTATAGACTTGAGTTTGTCGCGATCTTCAACCAGTGGAGTCATCAACGATTGGTTTTCCTCAGTTGAAGAGCCGACTTTAGCCTCGCCATACATATCAATGGCCATAGCAACGAATCCCTCCCCCGCTAATTCTCTTGCCTTCTCCATAACAAATTCATCTCTTCCCGCCCACGAGGGTGCTATCAAAATTAAAGGTGCATTTGCCCTATCAGGATATGCAACGAAACCTTTAAAGTTTTTTTCATCAAATGTGTAATCTATTTCTTCTGTTTTCATTTTTTTTACCTTATTAATTTAAGTTCCTCTTTAAATCTTTTTGAATTTTGAACATAGTGATTAGCTGAAAGTATTAAACCTTTCTTTTGATCTTCACTTAGTTCACCTCTTATTTTCCCAGGTGATCCCAAAACTAATGATCCATCTGGAACTTCCATTCCTTCCGTTATTAAAGCATTTGCACCAACTAAACATCCTTTTCCTATTTTTGCACCGTTTAAAACTACAGAATTAATTCCAATCAAGCTACCATCCCCTATTGTGCAACCATGGAGCATGACCTTATGTCCAATAGTTACATCTTTCCCAATCTCCAACGGAAATCCTAGATCAGTGTGCAAAACCGAAGATTCTTGAATATTAGACCCTTCACCAACCGTAATGAGTTCAGTATCTCCGCGCAAGACTGCACCAAACCATACGCTTGAATTGTTACACAGCCTCACTTTTCCTAGAACCATTGCAGAATCCGAAACATAATATTCACCTTCCAAAATAGGTTCGTGTTCTCCCAATTTATACAGCATCAATAACTCCCCTAATTATTTACCTTTCGTTTTTAAATCTATTTTTGCTTCTAGAGCTATATTGAGAAAATCTACTGTCATCATAGCTGTTAAGCCCCATATTATATAAGAGTCATACTGATATGCTGGCATAAAAAAAATATCACCATCTCTTGTGATTTCATCATTTCTATATCTTTGATCTTTAAGAAGAAAAGACAATGGGACTTTAAAACATGAATCTATCTCTTCAGATTTATTATTCAGGGATATGTCTTCAGGCACAATGCCAACATAAGGAGTTACGCTTATGTTATATCTGGAAACAACAGTATCGATAGAACCAAGAATATTCACCTTAGATTTATCCAGACCCGTTTCTTCTTCCGACTCTCTAAGAGCGGTATTTTCTAAATTCTTATCCTCTTCTTCATACATGCCGCCAGGAAAAGAAACCTCTCCTCCATGTGAACTCACACTCTTTGATCTTAGTGTGTAAATAAGCTCTGGTTCATCAGAATCTGTTATGGCAATCAACACCGCTGCCTTCCTTAATTCTTTAACAGGAGGTTTACCGGAATAGTTATTGATTTTCTCCCTAATTCTTTTAAGCATTAATAAATTTAATATCTTTATTAATAGTTTATACTTCTGCCGCTTTAAATCGAAATAAAAAATGAAATACTGTAGTGAGTGTGGTTCTGAAACAGAAAATATAATCCCTGATGGCGACAATAGACCAAGGGATTGTTGCAAGGTTTGTAATCTAATTCATTATACGAATCCGAAAATCATATGTGGGACTATTCCTTGTAAAGAAAGTTCAGTTCTATTGTGCAAAAGGGCGATTGAACCAAGATATGGGAAATGGACATTGCCAGGCGGTTTTATGGAAAATGGTGAAACGGTTTCCGAGGGAGCTTTTAGAGAAACGAAAGAAGAAACAAACACTGAAGTTGAAATGGGAGAGTTATATGCCATCTTTAATGTGCCCCAGATTAATCAGGTATATATGTTATATTTAGCAAAAGTAGTTAAAGATGATTATGCTGCGACAAGTGAGAGCCTTGAGGTTAAATTTTTTGAAGAAGATAATATACCTTGGGATGATCTAGCCTTTCCTTTTGTTCCTAAGGTTTTACAGAATTATTTCCTAGACTTTGAAAGAAATGATTTCCCTCTGAGCACACATACCATAGAAAGAAGGAAATAAATCTAATCTATAAAATTTCGAGCATTAAGGAAAAATCTTATCCATGGACTATAGTGCGTCCATTCATCTGGATGCCAAGATAATTGATTCTTTAAAAAAGCTCTCTCGGGATGAGGCATCATTATTGTTACGGTTCCACTTTCATTTGTTATGCCTGCAATTCCTTTGAAAGATCCATTGGGATTAATAGGATAATTCTCAGTTTCCTCGCCTTTATTGTCAGAATAAGCAATGCACATTTGGTTCTTCTTAATCAGTTCTTCTCCATCATCTACTCTACCCTCACCATGAGCAACTGGTATTGGTATAAGAGAACCTTCCATTCCTTTAAAGAAAATTGAGGGAGATTTCTTTACTCTAACTTGAACAAGCCTTGCTTCAAATTTCTCAGATATATTTTTTTTGAAGTTAGGCCATTTATAAGTTCCAGGTATTAAGGAAGATAACAAGGCCAATGCCTGACATCCGTTGCAAACTCCTAGTGAGAAGACTTCTTCGTTGTGAAAAAAATCTCCGAACTGATTTCTGAGGTTTTTGTCATGGAGAATAGTATTTGCCCAACCTCCACCTGCGCCTAGAACATCCCCATAAGAAAAACCTCCACATGCAACTAATCCCTGAAAGTCTATTAAATTATGTTTATTAGAATCTAAATCAGTCATATGCACATCTATACATTCAAACCCCACTTCTTTAAAAGAAGCGGCCATCTCGTTTTGCCCATTTACACCCTGTTCTCTCAGAATAGCCACCCTTGGTTTATTTGTGCCAACAGAAATATGCTTAGGTATTAGAAAATTAACTTCAGACGTTAAGCCAGGCGAACGAATATCAGTTAAATTAGCATACTCCAATTTTGCAGTTTCAGGATTATCTCTGAGGGTTTGTATCTCGTATCCTACTTTGTGCCAATTCTTCAGCATATCTTCGATACTAAGTGTGAGTAATTGCCGATCTTTATAAATAAGATCTATTTGTTTTTTTTCTGAGACAGACCCGATATCATAAATATGACCCTGTAAGCCTGAATTATTCAAAACGTCTAAAACCTTTTCCTTTTCTTGATCTAAAACTTGAATAACTACCCCAAGTTCTTCGTTCAATAGAAGTTCTTTTAATTCTCCATCGTCTTTTAGAATAGGATCAAGATTTACAGACAAACCTAATCTTCCTGCAAAGGACATTTCTGCCAAAGTTGTAATCAAACCTCCGTCAGATCGATCATGGTAGGCAAGTATTTTTCTTGATGACAAAAGACTATGCATTGCTTTTACAAAAAATGGCATTTCTTCTATACACTCAACGTCAGGACATAAGCCTTCATTAATATTGTAAGTTTGGGCTAGTATGCTTCCGCCCATGCGTTTATTGCCCTTAGCTAAATCAATAAAAATAAGAGTAGAATCTTCATTTTTAAGTTCTGGAGTTACTGCAAGCGAAATATCTTTCACTGGAGAGAATCCAGTAGCTACGAGAGATAATGGCGATATTGTAGATTTAGTTGTTCCGTCTTTGATCCATTCTGTAGACATGGATAACGAATCTTTGCCTACTGGAATGGTAATATTCCAATTGGGACACAGCTCCATTCCTACAGACTCAACTGCATCATACAAGTCTTTACTGCCTTCCAATTTCCCCGGAGATCCCATCCAATTTGCAGATAATTTTATGTCAGAAATTTCTGAAATCCCTGAGGGGATAATATTTGTTACAACTTCTGCAACAGCTATTCTTGCTGCAGATTTTGAACTTATAAGAGATAAAGGTGATCTTTCACCCATTGCCATTGCTTCGCCTGAACCACTTGAAAAACCTGACATACATAATCCATAATCAGACACTGGTTCCTGCCAAGGACCAACTAATTGATCTCTTTTTATTAAACCTGTGACTGTTCTGTCTCCAATGGTTATCAAAAAAGATTTACTAGCAACAGCTGGGTGCCTTAAGACCTGAAAAATTTTATCTTTTGTCAGTTGATCAGGTAAGTTTATGGAGGATGTCTCCTTGACTTCCCTATTAAATGAGAGATGTATTTTTGGTGGTTTCCCAAAAAGCATGTCCAATGAAAGACTGATTGGATAATTATCAAAATGTGAATCATATACCTCTAAATTTCTGCCCTTCGTTATTTCTCCCACCACAGCATAAGGACATCTCTCTCTTTTACAGAAACCATCTAATTTTTCTAGATTTTTTTCAGATATTGCTAATACATACCTCTCTTGAGATTCATTACACCAAATTTCCATCGGGGTCATACCTGGTTCAGAATTGGGGATGTCCCTCAAATTGATAAAGCCTCCATGTCCACTATCTTTGACCAGTTCAGGAATTGCATTGGAGAGCCCACCTGCTCCCACATCATGAATGAATAAGATAGGATTATTCTTGTCCTGCCAGCATCTATCAAGAACTTCTTGGCACCTTCTTTCCATTTCGGGATTTTCTCTCTGAACAGAAGCGAAATCTAAGTCTGAATCACCTTCTCCAGAAGAAAGTGAGGATGCAGAACCACCACCCAAGCCTATGAGCATGGCAGGACCACCAAGGACCACTAGTTTCGATCCAATTGGAACTTTCTTTTTGTGGGTATGGTCCGATTTTATATTCCCCAGACCGCCAGCAAGCATAATAGGCTTGTGGTAGCCAAAATGTTTGCCATCTTTTTTAGTTTCAAATGTTCTAAAATACCCGAGAATATTTGGTCTCCCAAATTCATTATTAAATGAGGCTGCTCCAATGGGTGCATTAATCATTATTTCTAATGGCGATGCTATTCTGTCAGGCTTATCCTCATCAAACTCCCAAGATTCAAATAATGACGGGATACGAAGATTAGAAACAGTAAAACCTGTCAATCCTGCTTTAGGTTTCGCGCCTATTCCTGTTGCCCCTTCATCTCTTATTTCACCTCCAGAACCTGTCGACGCTCCTGAAAATGGAGATATTGCAGTAGGATGATTATGTGTTTCTACTTTGATTACTAGATTGATTTCTTCTTTGTGATTTTGATATGTACCAAATTGAGGATAAAGCCTTTCTGCAACATTACCTTTCAAAATTGCTGCATTATCCTCATAGGCAGAAATAACTCCCTTCGAGTAATGCTTGTGCGTATTTCTTATCATATCGAACAGACTTTCTGCTCGAGAATTTCCATCAATTGTCCAACTAGCATTGAAGATTTTGTGTCTACAATGTTCCGAGTTAGCCTGTGCAAACATCATTAGTTCAGCATCAGTAGGGTTTTTATTACTTTTGAGATAGCTTTCTAAAAGATAATTTATCTCCTCATCGTTTAATGCTAAACCCAACTCAAGATTTGCATTATCCATTCCCTCTCTCTGATTTATAGATATGTCTATATCTATTCCTCTTTTAGGTTTTAAATCCGAGAATAACTTGGATGTATCATTTAGGTCGTAGATAATATCTTGAGTCATTTTATCAGCAAGAATGAGACTGGTTGATTTTAAATCCTCAAAATCAATTCCACCTTTATAGTAATAACAAGTAGCCTTTTCAATTCTTCTAATGGAACTAAAACCACAGTTTTTTAATATTTCGGTTGCCTTTGAGGACCAAGGAGATATGGTACCAATTCTTGGAGTAACAAAGAAAAAGTCCTCTTTTAAGAAGCTTCTGTCATGTGTACCACCTAATATTTCAGCAATAGATTCAATACTTTCGTTATCAAGCGAATTGTAGTCCTTGCCCAGCAAACAGAAATATATTTCAAAACAATTCAATCTACTTGGATCCTTTAATGAGGTAGATTGTCTTATTTTTTCGATCTTGAACTGTGAGGGCTTTTCAGAGCTGATTATAGCTATGATATTTTTTGAAACTTCTATTACTGAGTTCATTAGATGATAACTACATTGTAATAAATGCAAATGCTAAGTAAATAGCTTATATTGTGGTATCAATATATTTTATACACTATATGTTGTGTTTTTGCCTATTTATGGGGTAAATTAGTAACAGTTTTCTATAATTTGAATAAATTATGTATAAATTTTGGGTTGTTATGCTTGATAAGTTTAAGTTTCGTTACTCTTTCATTGCTCTTCTCAGTCTTTCTACTGTTCTTACTTTAGAGGCGCCTGCATTAAAATCCTTTTCAGAGGAAAACAAATCTTTCTACAAACAAGAACTGGATTTTTATTGGAAGAAAGATATACCGGGACTACATACTTTTCTGAACAGAATCCAAAATAGACTTCCTGAATATAAAGATCTTTTCGTTGAAGCTGCCTCTAGTATCGATGTTCACTGGACTCTAATAGCTGCGATTAGTTACCAAGAGTCGCATTGGGACCCAAGAGCAATTTCTAATACAGGTGTAAGAGGCATGATGATGCTTACTCAAAAGACAGCAAAAGAGATGGGAATAAAAAAAAGAACAGATGTTGAAGATAGCATCCTTGGAGGAGCAAAATATTTCCAAAAAACTTTGGATAAACTTCCTGAGGAAATTCCTAAATTGGATAAAATTTGGATGGCCCTAGCGGCATACAATTTGGGTTTTAAAAATATTGAATTAGCAAGGAACCTTGCCGAAACACGAGGTTTGAATTCTAATCTCTGGTCAGAGGTTTCTCTGAGTTTAGAGGAAACTTTAAGGGAGCGCTACGGAGACGAGTCAAAACAGTTTGTAAAGCATAAACATGTTCTAGAGTATGTCAAAAGAATAAATCTATACTACACAACTTTGTCTATTATGAACAAGCAAGATGAATTATTTTTACTTGCCGAGAAGTAATTTTTCTTTCAACTCTTCTACTCTATCGCGATAACTTGCAGCTTCTTCAAATTCTAAGTCTTTTGCATACTTGTACATTTGATCTTCTAATCTGATTATTTCTTTTTTAACCTTTTCTGGATCATCAAATATCTCAATGGGATCAAATTCGATATTGCCTAAATTTTCAAGCTTTCTTCTTGATTTGGACTTGCCTTTAACTGACCTTGCACCTTCCATAATGTCACCGATGCCCTTCTTTATTCCTTTTGGTTTAATGGAATTTTCTATATTAAAAGCTTCTTGAATATTCCTTCTTCTATTGGTTTCTTCGATAGCTCTCTCCATCGAACCTGTAACCTTATCAGCATATAAAATAGCCTTTCCATTAATGTGTCTTGCTGCGCGACCTATTGTTTGAATCAAAGAACTTTCTGACCTCAGAAAGCCTTCCTTGTCTGCATCCAAAATTGCAACTAGAGCTACCTCTGGTATATCCAAACCTTCTCTTAAAAGATTAATTCCGACTAAAACATCGAAAGCACCTAGCCTAAGGTCTCTTATGATCTCTACCCTCTCAACAGTATCAATATCAGAGTGAAGATATCTTACTTTGGTACCATTTTCATCTAAATATTCTGTCAGGTCTTCAGCCATTCTTTTTGTCAAAACGGTGACTAAAACTCGGTTACCTTTTTTTACAACTTGATTAATCTCTTCTTGTAAATCATCTACTTGATGTGTAGCTGGTCTTATTTCAACTTCAGGATCCGTTAATCCTGTTGGCCTCACTACCAATTCAGTAACACTTCCAGAATTTTCAAGTTCATACTTCGATGGTGTGGCAGATAAGAATATTCTTTGTCCAGAGAGCTTTTCCCACTCATCGAATCTGAGTGGACGATTATCGAGAGCAACAGGCAATCTAAAACCATAGTCCACTAATGTCTGCTTCCGAGATCGGTCACCCCTATACATTCCCCCCAATTGAGGCAAAGATACATGGGATTCATCTATAAAAACTAAAGCATCTTGAGGAAGGTATTCATAAAGAGTTGGCGGAGGTTCTCCTGGCTGTCTGTCCGATAAGAATCTTGAGTAATTCTCAATACCAGAGCAAAAACCAAGTTCTTTTAACATTTCAATATCATATTTTGTTCTTTCTTCAAGCCTTTGAGCTTCAACCAATTTATTTTCCTTCCTTAAATATTCCAGCCTTAGGGCTAACTCTTCTTTTATGAACTCTATTGCCTGTAATACTTTCTCTCTTGAAGTCACATAATGAGATTTAGGATAAATAGTAATTCTTGGCACTTCTCGAAATATTTCACCAGTCAGTGGGTCAAATAATTTTAATGCGTCAATTTCATTGCCAAATAGTTCTATTCTGAGAGCTTCTTTTTCTGAATCTGCTGGAAATACATCTATCACATCACCTCTAACTCTATACATAGACCTCTTAAATTCTATTTCATTTCTCTCATATTGAAGTTCAGCCAGTCTTCTAAGCAGAGTTCTTTGGTCCACTTCATCTCCCTTGTCAAGGTGAAGAACCATTTGCAGGTATGACTGTGGGTCTCCTAAGCCATAAATAGCAGATACAGAGGCAACAATTACGACATCCCTTCTTTCCATTATTGCTTTTGTAGCTGAGAGTCGCATTTGTTCAATATGCTCATTTATAGATGCATCTTTCTCAATATAAATATCAGTTGTCGGTACATAAGCCTCCGGCTGATAGTAGTCATAGTAAGAAACAAAATACTCTACTGAGTTATTAGGGAAATATTCTTTAAACTCTCCATAAAGTTGAGCTGCTAAGGTCTTATTATGAGCCATAACTATCGCAGGTCTTTGAACTTCCTGAATAACGTTAGCCATAGTAAAAGTTTTACCTGAGCCTGTAACTCCCAACAAGGTTTGATTTAATAAACCATCATTCAATCCCTTAACTATTTCTCCTATAGCTTTAGGCTGATCACCTGCAGGTTTATATTTTGAAACTAAATCGAACTTCTTAGACATATTTTTATAAAAAATATTATACGCTGAGTTTGGAAGCGTTATAATTAGAATATTCCCCGATAGCTCAGTTGGTAGAGCAAATGACTGTTAATCATTGGGTCGCTGGTTCGAGCCCAGCTCGGGGAGCCATTTTCTTGGCCCGCTCTTGAAGTGGGCCTTTTCTTTTGAAGTAGTATAATTCATCTATGCCTGCAAAATTATTTAATCCTAATTCTGATGAGCCTTTTGTATTGAGCCGTTCAAGAATTGACAATTTCTTAGAATGTAAAAGGTGCTTTTATTTAACTAATAAAATCGGTATAGCTAGGCCACCTTCTTTTCCGTTTAATTTAAACAATGCAGTGGATGAACTCTTGAAAAATGAATTCGATACATACCGCGAAAAACAGGAGCCTCATCCAATAATGATAGAAAATAAATTAAAGGCTCTTCCCTATCAGCATCCTGATCTTGAAGAATGGAGGGAATCTTTGAGACACGGTATAAAACGTACTCATCATGAAACAAACCTTATTCTTAGAGGAGGTTTAGATGATTTGTGGATACATACTGAAACCAATCAGCTAATAGTTGTAGATTACAAGGCAACCTCGAAAAAGGGAGAAGTTAGTATCGATGCTGATTGGCAAATTGGATATAAAAGACAAATAGAGTTTTATCAATGGCTATTGAGAGGAAATTCATTTGATGTCTCGGATATAGGTTATTTTGTTTATTGCAACGGCATATCTGAAAAAGATGAGTTTAATAATATTTTAGAATTCAAGACAAAACTTATCCCTTATAAAGGGAACGACTCATGGGTTGAACCTACATTGATGGACTTAAAAGAAACACTCATAAAAGATCAAATACCAGAGGCAAGTAGCAAATGCAGTTATTGTTCTTATGTTAAAAAAACTCTCTTAGTCTAGAGTTATGTTTTTCTCCAAATAGTGCCAGTATCTTTATCTTCTAAAGTTATACCCTTATCAAGTAGATGATCTCGAATTTTATCGGAAAGTACAAAATCTTTATTTAATCTTGCTTCATTTCTTTTAGAAATTAAATTTTGGATTTCTTCATCAGAAAAACTAATACCAGTTTGAAAATACTTCTCGGGGCTTTCTTCCAAAATCCCTAGGATTTTAGAGAGATTGTAAAGTTCACTTGCTAATGCATTAGCATCTTCAGATTTTTTCTCTTTCTTGAAGAAATTTATTTCTTTTGCCATTTCAAAGAGGATAGAAATTGCAGACGGAGTATTGAAATCATCTTGCATGGCATTATGAAATCTCTCTGTATATTCTCCTTTAGTGAAGTCTATTTCCTTGTAATTTAAATCCTTAATAGAATTATAAAGACGATCTAAAGAATTCCTCGCCTCATCAATACTTTTATCGGAATAATTGAGAGGACTTCTGTAATGACTAGAAATAAGGAAATATCGAAGCACCTCGGGAGAGCTTCTTCCTAAGGCTTCTTTAATAGTGATAAAGTTTCCAAGAGATTTGGACATTTTTTCTTTATCAATTCTGAGTGAGCCAGTATGCATCCACAGTTTTGCAAACGCCCTTCCTGTAGCACATTCAGATTGAGCTATTTCGTTCTCATGATGAGGAAATTTAAGGTCAGAACCACCTCCATGTATATCGAAAGTTTCACCTAGCGCATCCATACTCATTGCAGAACATTCAATATGCCAACCTGGTCTACCAGGCCCCCAGGGAGAGTCCCATTTGAGTCCTTCTGTATCTTTTTTCCAAAGAACAAAGTCCGAAGGATTTTTCTTATCTAGATTTATGTCTACTCTTGCACCAGAAAGCATATCCTCTAGATTTCTTCCTGAAAGTTTACCGTAAGAACCGAAAGATTCGACAGAAAAGTAAACATCAGACTCACTTTCGTAAGCATGACCTTTTTTAATCAGGGTTTCTATAAGTGAAATAATAGAACTTATATTGTCGGTAGCTCTTGGCTCTAAGTCTGGTTCTATCATGCCTAATGACTCAAAGTCCTCATGCATAGAATCAATATATTTCTTAGTCAATTCTGAAGGACTTAAGTTAAGTTGATTAGCTCGAGAAATTATTTTGTCATCTACATCAGTTATGTTTCTGACATATAAGACCTCATAGTCAATACTTCTTAGGTATCTCACGATAAGATCAAATGACAGAAATGTTCTTGCGTGACCAATATGAGTGTCGTCATAAACTGTCATACCGCATATGTACATGCGGACTATATTGCTTTCAATAGGCTGAAATTCCTCCTTCTTTCCAGAAAGTGTATTGAAAATCTTCACAACTCAGACACCTCTTTCAACCTATCTAATACTTTATCTTTGCCAATCAAGTCAAAAACTTTATCTAACTCAGGGCCATAAGTCTGACCGGTTATAGCTACTCTTAGTGGCATAAAAAGTTCTTTCCCTTTTTTTGATGTTTTCTCTCCAATAGCTTTAGTGATGTCATTCCAATTTGTGATGTCAGAAGAGATAACCTCATATGATTGTAGAAAAAAATCTTTTCCAGCTGAATCAATAAATTCGTCACTAACGCGAGGATTTAGGAATAAGTTCTCAATATAGTTTCCGGCCTCTTCGGGGAAATTTATATTATCAATGATAAGCGCAACGAAATGGCCTTTATCTATAGTACTTGGGAGGTTATTTAATTGCCCGTCTAACCACTTTCCAGATTCTTCAATACTGAGACTTTCCACAGCTTTTTTTTGCCAGAAAAGAAGTTGATCAGCATCAAATTTACTGGGTGAGTTAGATATATTAGATATGTTGAAAGACTCAGCCAAGTCTTCCCAATTCTTGAGATCATTATCACTGATTGTATGCCCAACCCTTGATAGATAATTTGCTACGGCAATTGGTAGATAGCCTTTTTCTCTTAAATCATTTATGGAAAGACTACCATTTCTTTTTGATAAAGGAGCTCCGTCTGTACCTGTAAAAAGAGAAACATGAGCATATTCAGGTAGATTCAGATTGAGTGAATTCAACAAAGCAATCTGTCTTGGTGTATTACTCAAATGATCGTCTCCTCTCAAGACGACATCGACTTTCATTAAAGAGTCGTCAATTGCATTGGCAAACATAAAGGTAGGTGTTTCGTCTTGCTTCCTTACAATGAAGTCATCTAAATCATTAGTTGAAAAAGATTGTTCGCCTTTAACTAGATCAACGAATTGAATAGTCTTCCCTTTGGGAATTCTAAATCTGTAAACAGGCTTATTACCTTTATCTAATTCTTCTTGTACTTCAGATTCACTGGCCTCTGACCAAATGCCTGTATAACGTGGCGGTTGACCAGCTGCAATTTGATTTCTCCGAATTATTTTTAATTCCTCTTCGCTTGTAAAACATGGATAAATTAAATCTTTTTTTATTAATTTTTCGTAGAAACTCTCATATAAATCTAACCTTTGAGACTGATAATATGAATCTTCATTCCCCCCTACTCTTGGTCCTTCATCCCAATTTAAGTTCATCCAATTAAGATCATCGCATATTGCCTCAGAGAATTCTTCTGTTGACCTTTCGGTATCAGTATCTTCAATCCTAAGCAGGAAAGTACCATTACTCTTTTTAGCCAAGAGCAGACTAAATAAGGAAGTACGCAAGTTTCCCAGATGTAAAAAACCTGTTGGACTTGGACAAAATCTAGTTTTATTTACTTGCATACTATTAATGTATTGGAAGCTTACCCATAAAGTTCGTATTATAGCTCCCTCAAGCTCATGAATTTAAAAGAAATATGAACAAACTCTCAACTATCCTAGCCGTAGTAATAATTTTCATTAGCTTTTCTTGGATAGTGGGGTGTTCTCAAAAAGAAAAGGAGATAAAAGTGATAACTTTTGAAACTAC
>CEQX01156626.1_pt1 | contig 43039 bp, 28 predicted proteins | sample 356261 | NCBI WGS metagenome assembly CEQX01 (sample SAMEA2621076, study PRJEB7988) | marine metagenome | isolation source: saline water (ENVO:00002010), including | reverse complement strand
TTCAATTGCAGGTGTAACCGCAGCGTGCACGTATCTCGTCGCACGTCAAGAGAACCTGCCGCGTCAAATCGTTGAAATCTCAGATGCATTCGAAGTAAGCGAAAAGGAACTGTCTCGACTCATCCGTCAAGTTTCTCGTAAACTTAATTTGCACAAGATTTCCTCACCAGACCAATACTTTGACAAGTTCATCTCCGACTTACAACTTCAGCCAGGCATCTATACTCAAATTGAACACTTGTGGTCAGTCATTAAGCCGCATGAGGAACTCTGGCAAGGCAAGAAACCAATGGGTGTTGCTGCCGCACTGATCTACAAGGTCAGTAACGAAACCAGCTCACCTCGAACACAGTCTGAAGTGTGTAAGGTAGCCAATGTCTCGGAAGTTACCCTTCGTGGTTTGTTGCGCCTCATTGAGGGACTCCTCGGTCAACTCGGTGAAGTTTCAAAACAGTGATTGAATCGACCTTGAGGGCGAAACTTGAAAGATTCTCGCTCTTACCGACCAATCATGGGATTCAAAGCTAAGGCTCGAAAACACAAAGGTGACTCTGGTAAGAACCCTAAAGACAACAAGAAAACTACTGTTACCGAAGGACAAATTTCGTGCGGTATCAAATCCTGCGACGGGTATGCTGACAAAAGCATGGGTGGACGCTCACTCTCTATTGATAACGCAATTGACGTATGGGGTAGCGGAGGATATGAGGAACGCAAAGGTCGTGTTCGTGTCTGCAAAAGTTGCTACCGCAAATGGAAGAAGGATAACAAGTCAGAAGACACCTACTGATTTTCTTCACTTTCAGTTTTACTGAGGGGTGTTGGAAAAGAAGGTATACCGACGGCTCTGCTTTCGTATGTATGAACAATAGAGTCGTGGTTCGGAGTTTGGTAACTGGTGATGGATGCCTTGTTGCAATGGATGACGGGGCAATCGTGTGGAGACCAACGCATGGCACGCGCAGTCAAATCAAAATCGACGCCATCGCCACGGTTTTACTCGCAGTAAAAGGACCCACGGAAAAATATGACATCGCTGCAATAGGCGATTCGTCTGGAGGTGTGACATTACTTTCCTTACCTCGGCTCGAGGTCATTGAAAAATTTGCCGTCGAAGGAGGAATTGTTCGTTCCCTTACTGCAGTCACAAATTCCTTTGGAAAATATCTCGCAGCTACCCAAAATGGAAGTGTATGGGTCGTTGGAACTGAAGTTCCGAATCGTGCAATCAAACTGTTCACACACACAGGACCAATAACAAGTCTGCGACTCATAGACGATTCTATAATCATCCAGAGTGGGTGGAATAGACGCACGTATGATTGGACTGGAGAAACGACAAATGACTTCGATGGTGCACAGCAATTTGCCATTAAAGCAACGCATCGTGCTAATCGAAGAGCCCGTATTCTCGAATCTGAACAACGAAGAAAAGAACAGTCTCAACCACTGATGCTCGATTTACCTTCATTAGCTTAAGTTCGTTCCTGCTCTTCCAAAGGCCAGGGTGGATGAGGAGAATACCACAATGCAGTCTGTGCCGGCTTGGGTACTGATTTCGACACTTTTCCATCATTGGACAAACACGTTTCGAAAAAGTCAATATGCTGTTTCAGTACTTCTTTGACATGCTTTTTCCCTTTAATCGCGGGTCCTTGAAGAGGTATAACCGATTTAGGATTATAGCGCAGAACACGTTTCAAACTGTCGACCACATCTGGTAAACAACCACCCGGTAAATCCCATCGAGTCGGTCGATCTGCACGAGGGAGCAATGTTCCAAGAATCATCATTTCTTGACCTGAGATCCAATAGCCAACGCCATCGAGTGAATGTCCAGGAAGAGAAAGTGCTTCCACTTGGCCATCTCCGAGTGCAAATACATCACCATCCGTGACGGTTTGAGTGTGAATTGATGGCATGTCTGAGTCAAATCTGTTCGCCCATGTGGTGAAAAAGTCTCCTGTTTCAAGGGCAGCCTGACCTTGAGGATGGATATGAACCGTGCAATCTGAAAAGGATTCTGAGAGATGTTTGGCACCTCCTGAACAAGGATACCTCTTGCTTGTAAGTAAGATTCTGTCAAGACTTTCTCCATCATCAAGAAGCCCTTTTATGCGCTCAACTTGAAGCCCCTGGTACCAAGAGGTCCCTGCATCAATAAGGAGAGTACCAATCGACCCACCAACAACAACCAGATTGGCATCGTGGTGAATTGCGGGTAAGCGTAATACACGCATATACACGCCTGTGACTTGTACTCCTTGAACAATGCTCTTTCTGATAAATCCAACTACAGGTAAAATGATGGCACTACGACATATTATTTCGGTCGGTTGCGGTTAAATAGGGGGAGTTAGTCGCAAACCCATGGCACGATTCCCTGAAGCAGAGGAGCGCTTGCTTCGCGTAAAGATTTGCATGAAGTGCAATGCTCGCAATGCGTGGAGAGCCACACGCTGCAGAAAGTGCAGTTACAAGGGCCTAAGGCCGAAGAATGTTGAGCGTAAGGGTGCATGATTGCATCTTTACAATCTTGAGTTCATCCTCATTCTATACCAAGTATTGGCATCAGCAGTGCCATAGGATCACCCAATAAGACCATTGGAATAATTGCTGGGAACAAGAACACCAGCAATGGCAATTTCTGACTCACCCAAACTTCTTCCACTTGTGCGGCTTTGAGTTCAGCAAGAGCTACGGCCAATTGTTCATCGCTTGGAGTTTTTCGAGGTGCTCGCTTTCGGTGATATACTTCCATTGAACCATCCGGTTTTTCGACAAGTGTGGTAAGAAGCCAAACATGACGCTCTGCAACCTCAAGAAGGGGCATCCGACTTGCGTGCCACGCCAGCATAAGGTCACTGAGACTACGAATATGCCCCCTTGAGAGATTGGTGAAAAGAAGAATAAATGGGATGAACAAAAAGGAAATACCCCCCCACATTAGCAGCGAAAATGCCGGCGGTAGAGCAAACAAAGCATCATTTGTTGCCGATGTAAGGGATAGCGGCATTGTAGACCAGTTTGGAATGAGGAGAGCCACCCACATCAGTGCCTTTGCGTCAGCGCCACCGTGGAGCATACGGACTCTCCAAGCAAGATCGATGAGGAGAATGAGGGGGATGACTGCAAATGTAGACCACCAGAGCGCTCCCAAGCCGGTTTCATTTCCAATGAGAACGTCGATTGGATTGATTGCCTGATATTGTATTGCTCCAAAAATTAGACCGCACAGACTCGCAAGATACCAAACAACGACGACTTGGTCCATTCGAGAGCCCGCACGGAAATCAGAAAATGTAGGTCTACCAATTACAGCGCCTGACGCATATGCGACTGCCGCTGATGCGGTGAGGTAGATGGTCCAATCTGCGCCTTGATTCATGAGATCGAGCGCCCAGAGAAAAAGAGCCGGTTTTACCCATACCAACCAATGTTCATTTTTCACTCGACGTTCCTTGTGGTCCATCCAAGCCGCCCACCCCATTCCAAGAAGAAGTACACAAATCCTCGACCAGCCCAGGATTTGATTTTCTGTGAGGCTCATGACCTGCGGAAAGCGGCAATGGACTTAAAGACGGCCTCCACACAGGCCACTATACGAGCAATGGGGCAGTTATCATGGATATCGAAGCACGGTTAGTTCAAGTGGCCTCTGTCATAAACCAAATTGATGACCCAAAGGTGCCTCGGAACATACGTCGACAAGCCAAAGAAACCTGTGAACAATGGTTGCTTAACAAGGGCAAAAAATTGGATGTTCGCATAGCGATGTCACAATCGAAATTAGAAGAACTCTATGAGGACCCAAACATTCCTCCTGAGTTTGGAACATTGATTTTGATGATTAACACCGAGCTTGAGAAGATTCTCACTGAAGTCCTGTGAATCACTCTTCTTCAAGGACTGTAATGAACTGTTCAAGCAGTGGCCTCAATTCCTTGTCCAACTTTCCTTCACAGAGTAATGAAGTGACTTCAGTCGCTATAGAGTGTTTTGACTGAAGAGCATCGGCAGCGTCAAGAATGATTTCCATCTGGTCATCTGAAACTCTATTTTTCCTGAGCACACGTTGGGATGCAGTACGACCTGCAATGAGTTTGACTTGATGGTCCGAATATCCAAGAAGCATTTGCAATTGATTGAGAGACTGGCTTTCAAAGTTCGAGATTTTACCGTCACGTATCGCATCATCCCACGCTTCATCAATGGAGGGAGCGCGCTCAGACATAAGTATCGCAAAAGGCTGAGTTGCTTCGATGTTTTCAAGAATAATCTTGATGATAACTGCAAAAGGAACTGCAAGTATCATGCCAAGTATCCCCCATCCAGCGAATGAAATTGCAGTTACCAACAGCAAAAGCACTGGAGATAAGTCAAGTGCGCGACCCGCCCACTTTGTCTCGATAATTTGACCCCAAACCTGTTGGTTTGTGAGGAGAAGGAGGATCAAGAAAAAGAGAACATTCGGCTCAAGCAGTATCAAACCAAGGATTATTGGAGGCATCGTCGCAATGAGAGAGCCTATGTATGGTACGTAATTGAGGAGGAATGTGATTAGTGCCCAAGTGAACCAGAGGTCAATGCCAAATACGAACATAATCAGTCCTGCACAGGCTGCTGTTCCAGCACCGACACCTGTTTTTACAATGATATATGTGTTCACACTGGCTTCAATTTTTGTGCGCATAACTTGTACCTTCTGACTACCACCATCTGGCCATGCACGTTCTATGCGACCGGGCAATAAACTGGCTTCAAAGATAATGAAGATGAGAAAGAACATTACAGTAATACTCGTTGTGAGGGCACCACCAACATTCGCTAACATCCCCATTGCTGCATCAGAGAGTTTTTGCTCATCTTCCAGAACACCGAGGGCAGCGAGATCTTCAACAAGAGTCGTGTTTGAACTGTTGGAATCTTCACTGAAAGCCATACTAAGAAGCGGGGATTGTTTCAGTTCACTCCATTTTTCTTCAAGTTGCGTATTATAGAGTTCCATTTTTTCTTCATCTTCAACCAAGTCATTGGCTTGTTGGTAGGCAACAAATGATGCTGCAGAGACCAAAAGTAAGGTAAGAAGAACCATCGTCAAATACGATAAAATCAAAGGGAAACCATTCCTTGAGAGGTAATCAGAACCTGGTTTGAGTACAAAATAAATTCCTAATGCAATAAAGAAAGGCTGGAGTACACCCTTGAGTACAATTAACCAAATCACCATCAACGTGATGAGAATTGAGATGTGAGCAAAAGTGGAAACTCGACGATTGAAACGACCTGAATCCCAAGATGTGGATGCCACTTCCATAGACTCGGGGCTTTGTTCAACCTCTTGAGTGTTTAGGGGTTATTCTTCCGCAAGTGGTAAATCCGATTCCTTCTCGTCTAATGAAGGGATTCGCAATGCCAGGAGTGCGGCACATAACATTACGATTCCGCACAGATGGAAGGCTGTATGGTAATCAAAAGGCCATGCACGTGAAACAGTGAGAGTCCAAACCAAGCCGCCGGTGAAAGGGCCAAGAATCCGGGCAAAAGCACCGAGAGATTCTTGTGCACCCATTACAACACCCAATTCATATCCGTTGGCTTTTGCAACACGCGTCAAAAAGGAGGAAGACGACGGCTGGAATATACCGTTACCAACAGAGATGAGGAAAGCGACAAGAAGAATCTGAATCCAAGCGTTCTCTGCTTGTGTATAGGGTACCAGTACAAGACCGATTCCGGTCAACACACATGCAACCGAAAGCAGTCTTCGTGAGCCAAAACGACGTGAAAGCGGACCAATAAGTACTGCCTGAGTGAAGATTCCGCTAATCCCTATCATTGCAAAGATACGACCATTGTCAGCTTCACTAAAGGCAAGTCCGCCATTTACAGGGTCCATCTCCGTGTACAATATGAAAACTGCATGCATGATTGTGAAGCCAAATGTGAAGAGCATCGAAACCCAAATTATAAGGGAAATATTTTGAGATTTGAGCATCGAAACTGAATTTTTCATCATATGTGCCATGCTCGATGTCCAAGGTTGTGGCTCTGATATCGTGCGTTGTCCAACTGGAAGTGATTCAGGTAGAGAACGGTATGCTACTGCCAATGAAAATAATGACAGAAGACTGGCAACAAAACATGGCAAAAGATAGGGGTGGGTCTCAAAAAGAGTGCCTCTAAAGAAATCCCACCTTTCTGCAGGATTCGATAATTCACCACCAATAAACGGTCCAAAAGTGAATCCCAAGCCAAATGCAGCTCCAATGAGTCCCATCCGAGTTGCGAGCTCCTGAGGCGAACTCACATCGCCAATGTAGGCTCTTGCTACTGCTAAATTCCCGTTGAATACCCCTGCCATAAATCGTGCAACAAAAGCAATAACCAACGTATTCGCAAGTCCAAAGAGGGTGAAGAATACTGTATTACCTACAAGTCCAATCATCAAAACCGGGCGTCGCCCAATCCGATCGGATAAGGAGCCCCATAACGGAGCAAACAAAAATTGGGCAACGGAATATGAAGTCATCAGTAGTCCAACCCAAAGGCCGATATTTGCAACCTGACTTTCAGGTGTCAAATCCTCAACAAGATACGTCAAGAACGGAATAACAATTCCAAAACCAATCATGTCAATCATGGTGACAAGAAACAGAACAACGAGTGCGCCCTTTCCTGTACTGCGATCGATACTGGTTCGTGTTACATCTTCGCCCATGATATGCCACCCCCACAGTATACTCTGTATTGAATGACATTGCATTCAATGTATTCTCAAGCGGATGTTGTCTTACTTGTAAGAGGTGTCAATCGATCGATAACTGCACCGAGCCGTTCGACCAAGCTTTCTTTCTCAGCGTGTTTGATGAGAGCAAACTCCATGACTTCATCGAGTGTATCGACAGGAACAACTTGAACCATTTTCTCATACTTTTCATCCAAGAGGACATCTTGCATGTTCGCACGTGGGACAACGACTGTTTTGATTCCTGATCGTGCAGCCGCTTCGATTTTAGCTGTAACTCCTCCGATAGGCAAGACTTCACCACGAACCGAGAGTGAACCAGTCATGGCCAAATCTTGTCGAATCGGTATGTTTTCGAGTGCCGAAATAATTGCAGTAGCGATAGTAATCGATGCTGAATCACCGTCGACACCGTGAGTATCTACAAATTGAATGTGAATATCATAGTCTGAGATGTCCTTTCCTGTTAGCTTCTTAATGACTGCACTGACATTTGTCACACTTTCTTTCGCAAGATCTGAGAGTCCACCTGTGGCATGAATCTTTCCGCCTCCACCCAGCGATGGGGTTACAAGTGCCTCTACTGGTAACATAATTCCGCTGAAGTCAGAAAGACCGGAATTAGCACCGAGCACTGCAAGACCATTGACACGCCCGACACGCTCACCAGAATTGACAATCATTGCATAGTCTTGGCGACGTTCAATCATGCGGTCGGCAACTTGTTGTTCAAGGGGTTTCGCAATGTTGCGTGCGCCAAGAACATGGCCTGCTGTAGCAAATTCTGCACCTTCTTCCATAGCAAGGTCACCTGCGATTCGAACCAAGCCACCGAGTTCACGCAGTCGGAGTGAGAGTTTACCACGCCGTCCAGCACGTCGTTGAGCCTCGCGAAGAATTATCGCAACAGCGGATTTGTCGAAGTGAGGGATTTCTCGTGAGGTCCCGATATCTCGACGAACTTCTTGAGCAATGAAACGAATGAGACGGCGGCGATTCCGGGCAGTATCAGGCATTTCTGAATTAACATAGACTTCGTATCCGTAACCCCGTATACGACTACGTAGCGCAGGGTGCATTCCTTGAATTGCATCGAGGTTTCCAGCCGCAATGAGGATGAAATCACATGGAACTGGTTCAGTTTTCGTCAAGGCACCGGACGAGCGTTCAGAGCGGCCTGAAATGGGGAATGCCCGCTCTTGCATTGCAGTGAGCAAGGCTTGTTGTTCCTCAAGTCTCAACAAGTTCACTTCATCGATGTAAAGAACGCCCTTGTGAGCACGATGAATTGCGCCTGGCTCAACACGGTCATGGGCTGGTGTTTCCATTCCACCTGATTGGAAAGGGTCGTGACGCACGTCGCCAAGGAGCGAGCCTGAAAGGGTAGCCGTAGCGTCGACAAATGGTGGCATGTCTTTGCTTTCGTGCTTTACCAATACTTTCGGAATGCGACTATCGTCACCGGATCCCAAACGACCACGTATGAACATGTATCCGAACATCAACAGGAACCCACCAAACAGGAGAGTTAGGATGTCGCCGCTTTGGAGAGTGGCTATCACGAGAAGGAAACCAACTGCGGCGAATGCAATGAGCAGCATTTTTTGAGAACGTTCTCGTTGAGTTCGAAGCGATTCCTTTTGCAGTTTGACAATACGGTCGCCGCGCCCTGCAGGAACTGAGCGAACACGAGGTTCGTTCTCGTCATCTTCGTTAGGATAAACCAGTAAGTCTTCAAGCGAGTCTTTCGGAAGTAAATCTGTCATTGAGCGAGCAAGCATGGACTTTCCGGTACCGGGGTCACCGATCATGAGCATGTGTCGTCTTTGCTCTGCCGCCTTTTTGATTACGACCGAACCAGCCTCTTGCCCGATAACTTGGTCAACGAGGCGATTTGGAATGGGGACATCCTCTGTCGATGCAAAATCAACAGTTTGAATCCATTCCTCGATGCTATCAGCAACGATGTCATCAGAGTCGGGACCAGGCTCTGGAGCCCACACTGTCACTTCTTCAACAGCATCGAATACATCCTCTTCAGAGGGCGTTTCGATATCGTCGGAAGATAAATCATTGGTGATATCCGTATCGCTCATATGTATCCCTCGCGTCGCTCCTCTTTATCTGTTTACAATTCGACCATGTATGAACATGTGTAATTTTCAACACCGAAATTACAGTGTTCCGTCGAGATATTGTTGGCCGTAGTAAGCCCACTGCTCGTACGTCCATCCTGCTGGAATGCCGCCCGGTGGAATTGGTGGACCAGCGTATTGTTGAACTGGAATAACTGGCGCAATTTGTTGAACTGGAGCAATCGCTACGGGCTGTTGGAAGAGGTTTTGAGCTCCGCCATACATCGAGTTTGCAACAGAGTCATGAGCAGGAACAGCATTTGGATGCCAGCCAGTCTCCGTCCAAACATCAGATTCCAATGGACTCTTTCCTTTGCGACGAGTAAGAAGCAGTGTAAGTAACACACCAATGACGACAACGCTCGCAATGAGAGCGACCAAGGTCATGTTAATCTCGCCGGATTCTGAAGTCGTATCTGAGCCAGATTGTGTCTCTGTTATACATGTAGCACGTGGATCATCGCACGCAAGTGTGAGTTCAGCCTCTACCTCAGCAAGTTTCGCTTCAAGCAGAGTAGTGTCTCCCTGAGCGGATTCAATTTGGGTTTCAAGTTCAGCTTTCTCATCGACCAAATCGCCGAGGTAATTTGTAAACAATTCATCACCCATGTCAGCAATCGCAGGCAAGCTTTCTGTGATGTCCCACTTCATTGAAGACATCGTTTTGAACTCGGAACTTCCATCATTTGCGAGAATCGATAGTTCGTAGTAATCCCTAAACTGAGCACCATCTTCACGAGCAAGTCCGTTGTTGAGAACCGAAGGAATGAGAAGTTCTTTGCTCCAACCGACATTCGATTGTGAAATGTCCAAGTCGTATTGCATAAGACCGTCGCAGGTTCCGGTGAGCGAACTACAGATGTTCCAAGTCGCTGAAATGTATGTGAATGTTGGAGACGAATCAGTGAGGAACATATTGACGGTAGGTGTTTGCCCAATGTATGTATCCTCGAGCGTCACAAACATGTATCCGGTTCCATCATCAATTTGGGTGAGAATGAAAGGATATGCATCAAAAACATCAACTTGCATTACGAATGTATCAGATAATTTTCCATCTTCGACGACGATCGAAACGGTTTGCATACCAATTTCTTCAAACGAAAGAGTGAGGCTTCCGTCCAAAACACTGTAGCGTGCTGCACCAGGTTCGGATGAAGAAACTCGAACGTAAGTGAGCGTCGAGTCATCAACATCGATGATTCGGCTATCAAGATCGATAACCATTTGGGAATTCCTTTTCAGACTCAAAGACTGAATGTCATCAAACGGAATAATTCGCGGAGCATCGTTGATTGGGTCGATATTTATTGTTAATGAGACATCAGAAGTCTTGTCCCCATCGCTTGCACGAAGCGTTAACACAGTTTGTCCGTTTACGTCATCATCAACGGTTTCAAAACCAATTGTGTTGCCAATCAATGTGGCAGTGATAACATCCTCATTTGAGTTGCCAATCAATTCAATCGTTAGAGAATCAACCGAAACCGGTTCACCGTTATCGTTTGTATCGGAAAGGTAAGGCAGAAGTGCGAGAACGCCTGAGCCGCCTTCTTGAATGGATTGAGTCGGTAGTCCATTCCAGCGAGGTTGCCCGTTCTCTGTCACTCTAAACAAGAGAGTCCCATATGGGAGTTGGCCTTCTTGAGAGTAGTCGCCTCCATCATCCATTGTGATTTCCATTCCTTTCTCACCAAGCGGGCACCCGTTGATTTCGCTCCATTGGAAATTCACTTCAATTTCTCTCGTATCAGGATGCCAAGCAATAAAGGATTCATGACTTGAAGTAATAATGAGATCCTCCAGTGGAGTTTCAGGGTCAACGATATGACCGTCCATGAGAACCTTAGTTGGAGAGTCACACATTACAGAAGGAATAGGGTCGGTGATGACGGTTGGTGCACCATTTTCAAGTTCAAAACCTGATACACCCGAGATGACCTTCCACTCTCCAGTCTGACCACGAGAATCAATTGCTTGAGTTCGAACATCATACCATCCTGAGGACATAGCTGCGGTCGGAGTAACGGCATATTCACGTCCTTCATTGGTGGTGCCAGGATAAACGACATTCTGACCCCCGGAGATTACTGAACTGAACCATTGATTCTGGCCGGTAGGGGATATTTCTACATTGAAAGTAACAGTGCTTGCATCATCTACGAAGTCAGAATTACCCGGTAGGTTATCTGATTTTGCGAGAATAATTGCGTGAGAACCACGATCGATGGTTTGCTCGCCAGTCACTTGGGGCGCCTTGGTGATTGGAGGACGGTCTTGGTTGATTTCAATCAAATTGACATTGTTACCACTGTTGCCATCCGCAATAAGGTTCGTAAGTCGTGCACCAAACTTCGTCTTCAGCTCGCTTGAAACAACCGATGTATCGAAACTGACTTGTGCTGTTTGAGATGATGGAGCATTCAAATTATTGAGCGGGGTAGAACTGATTGAGATTTCGTTTACTCCTTGCTTGTAGAAGAATTCAATGTTGCCCCCATCGGTATAGTCGAGATCTCCAACATTGTTGACAGTGGTCTCCAAAGTGACCGTATCCCCAATAACAAATGCGCCGTTAGAAGCAGCAGGGTTCGTCATCGAGACACTTGAAACGCTGATATCGAGTTTTGGTGCCATATTGGAATCTGATGCGACATAAACATCGTTCCAACTCGTGTGAGGTCCACCCATTATCGCACCTACTGACACGAAGTTGTCTGCAGCAGAAGTTGAACCAACTGAGCGAACAGTGCTGATGGGTTTCGTCCAAGTCTTTGTAACCGGGTTATTGGGAGTAAGTGTGAAGGATTCAAAACCGTTACCTGCAGAATTGAGAAGCCAACCTCGAATGACGTTGTGAGGATGAGTCGTTCCGTCGTTGTAAGTGTCAGGTCCTTTGTCCTCTACGATAACTGCGAGAAGGTAAACGGTTTTACTTGCTGCACTACCAAAGTATTGTAGCTCGTAGGTGATGTCCATATTCCCACCATTTTGGACTTGAGAAACTGACAGTGAGTAATCATTCACGTCTTTCATATCTCCACCGTTTGAAAACTCTGTGTCATAGGCAGTCGTTCCGGTGGCTGCACCGAGTTTGTGGTATGAACTTCCTGCTCGGGCGTCACCGAAGTTAGCGGCTGGGATACTTCCAGTTCCGTCACGCATGTGACTTAGACGGTTCAAAGGATCGGGAACACCGGCTCCGTTTGCTTCAAAATAGGAGATATAGACGAAATCGTCTGGGAAACTCGTCTTGAGTGCGTTCATCGAAGGAGAGCCTCCGTTTTGACATGGAGGGCACCAATCGGCACCGTAATATTCAGCCCAAACAGTGTGACCAGGTGCGGTTGCAGCATAGGACGGTGTAGAGGCATCGTCAAGCGATTTTTCGATATTTTCTGGTTGGACTGGTTCAACGAAAGAAGTCATTGTACTGCCAATAAACAGAACGGTAATTACCAGAGCCAAAAGTCGAGCAGGCATCTTCATGGTAGTCGCTTCATGTAGACAGTATATGAAACCCTCGTTTTCAAGTGAAAAAAAGGCTATTTGAACCACAAATCTTCTTGTGTTGAAAAATGGGAAAAATGTCACGGTAAAGTTTAGACCAAACAGAACATCGCCGGAGCATGAACCAATCGCAGTGGGGTGCTTTTGTCGAAGCAGAGGGAAAAGTTCACGTCATTGAACTCATCTCAGGTGTACGCAAGATCAAAGGTTTAGGGGTTTTAGACGCACATGATACCTTTTCAGAAATAAGGTATGGACAAGAAGTCTTGGTTGGTCAAAAAGTTTTGACACGGGTGCCGTTGAGACTACCTGAGATGAGCAAGGGTATGCTTCGCCGAGCTCAAACAATCAGCGCAAAAGATGCGGGATTCATCACTTCTCGACTTGGGATTGGACCGAATGATCGCATTCTTGAGGCGGGTATTGGAAGTGGAGGCCTCTCGATGTATATCGCTCGAATATTGGGTGCTTCTGGGGTTCATGTTACTGTTGAACCTCGCAGTGAACACGCAGATGTAGCCCTTGAAAACATGCGAAGGGCAAAAGAAAGTTGGAGTGAGTTTCCAACACATCATCACATTGAGGGAACCATTGAAGCGGTCATTGATAAAATACGAGATTGCAGTGAAGAATTTGATGGAATCATTCTCGACTTGCCCGATCACCCAAGTGCAATTGAAGCGGCAACTCCCCTTCTGAGCACTGGTGGTCGCCTCGTCTGTTACTGCCCCGTGACAAGCCAACTTGAAGCCGCTTGGGTTGCATGCGAGCAAGCAGGCCTTGAAATTGAATGGGCCGGTGAAATGATTGAACGCCAGTGGGGCAAGGCATCGAAGGGAGGGGTTCGACCTGTCAATGGTCCTTTTGGACACACTGCGTTTTTACTGCTCGCTTATCGAAGAAATTGAATCATTCAACAACTCGAATCATCGTCGTACACTTAGGACACGTGAAACGGAACGGTGCTTCACTACCTCGGGGCACGCCAAGACGAGATTCACATGAAGGACACGTCACCTTGCCTTCATCCATTCGGCATTCGTTAAACCCGAGAGGAGTTTCTTTTTCAGGCTCCGGTTCAGCCTCGATTTCTTCTTCCTCATCATCTTCAACAAGGGAATTTGAGTTCTTATTTCGCTTCAGATACAAGACACCAAGAAGCAGAATTGCAACCCCCCATCCTCCGAAAAGAGCATTCAACGAATCGGATTGAGAGAGTTTCATTCCAAGAGGAAGCCGGACGCCGTTGGGTGGGAGTTCCGGCCCTTCAATCTCAACATTGAGTTGATTGGAGATTTCCGAGGAACTTGTATCACCAATTTGATAGGAGGCCCGAACAGTCAACAGTGCAGATTCAGATGTTGAGACCAACGACATCAGCGTCAATGAATACTCAACGGTAGACCCAGGAGTGAGTGTAAATTCGTTCGTCGATGTATTATCTGAATAGCGTACCCAATCAGGGTCAAATAATCCAACACCCATTCCATCAAGCGACAGTAAACCAGTCACCTGAGCATTCGCAAGATTGGTGACTGAAACCATAACAGTTGAGCCTCCTGATGAGGGGAGGGAAAGCGATGATTCTGCGAAGGACACTTGCAACACACCCGAATCTTCCCAGACAGGCTCAACGGTATAGATTTCGCTGCTTGAAGCAGAGAAAGAAGTCCGAGATGAACTGGTCACTCTAAACTTTAATTCTGAATATCCCGCTTCCGCGTCTGATGGAAGAGTACACGACCAAGGTATAGCAGCGGAAGGCTCACCTGCCTCAAGTGATAGAATTGTTGATATCCCGCAGTCCAGACCAACCGTGCTCAAGAGCAATTGATCGGAACCCGTTCCTGTATTGGTTACGACGACAGTACCATAGATTACTCCGTTTGGTTTGGCTGAATCATCATCTGAAAGTACTTCGATTTCGGCTCCAGCCACAGATGACTCGACAGACAGGTTGATGTGGGAACTTATCGATTCGTCGCTCGCTGAATGGGCGTGAAGACTCACTTGAATTCCGCTACTTGGTGCGCCTTGGGAAATTTCTCTGATGGTCAGAGTTACAGTTGAAGATTGACCGGCATCTAAGAAGAGAGAAGTTGAAGCCAATTCGAAACTAAACCAATCAGATGCACCATTGGTCGAGAGACTCAAATGGAGTGTATCCGAAGCAGTGCCAAGATTAGTGGCATCAAAGGAAAAGATTGTATTTGAACTTGGACCGGCAACGATTCGATTGCCTGTCGAACTCAGTAAAACGGCAATTCGGTCCTGAATCTGCAATGAAAGTGGCAACTCGACTGATGCATCAGAGCTTCCGTAGGCAAAGGTCAGAGAATGAGTACCGGATGCAGAGGAGGAAGCAATGGTTAGCGAGATGTTCAATACAACACTCTCACCGATTGTAAGTTCAACTGATGTGTGGCTTAATGTAGCTACAGCACCTGCAGGCAATCCAAGAAGACTTGCAACAAGTGAGAGGTTTGAAGTCCCAGTATTTTCAAGCGTAAACGAAGTGATAACAGTCTCCCCTGGTCGAACAAGTATTCTCCCATCAAGAGGGCCTGAAAGAGCAACTGAGTGGACACCTAAAACCTCAAGAGTTACAGATTCCTCTACAGTAAGGCCTCCATAGGATACCGAAAAGGATTGGGACATAAGCCCCAATTCACCTGCGTCCGCATCCGAGGAGAGTGCCCAAACCCCGACGTCACCTGCTGGAACGATAACACTGGAAGATGAGTCTAATGTCGTACTCAAACCACTTGTAGAATCAACATCAAGATAAAATGTGACTGTTTCACTTCCGTTGTTTTGGATTCGCATTTCGTATGAAATTGGCGTCCCGGGAGTAAGAACAAGGTCGCCAAGTGGTGAAAGGAGTGAAAAGGAGACTCGCTCATCGACTTCAATCGTGAAATCAAATGGAGGAGTTGAGTGCTGTTCAGATGCGGAATTACCGATGCCATTCATTTGAAGTGAACAGGTATCCGATTTTGTGGCTTCGTCGTTGACCGATACTTGAACGCCAACATCGAGGACGTCATTAGGAGCCACTGAAGGCGATGTTGCAGTAATCAAAGCGGCATTGCAAGGTCCGTTAACGACAGTTAAAGACCAATCGTAATCAACGACCGCATTACCTAAATTAGAAATTTGAACAGATGTATTTGTTGATTGACCGGGGATAAATAACGCATTCTGGTCAAGGAAAGCCAGACTCAAGTTATGTTGTTCGTCAACGTGAACCACGAGCATTGTCGAAGTCGAGGTGTTCCCTCCCGTTGAAGCGCTAAAGAGTCTGAAGCCGTAGTAATCTGGAGCAGCGTTGCTTGGAACTGAAATGTGCAGTGATGCTGTTTGTGAAGAGCCTGCTGCCATGTTTGTAAACTCGTCGTCAACCCATTGAACATTCCAACCAGCCGGGATTCCTCCACCTAAACCACGTGTCGAGGACAACATCATACTGGATGTAGTGACACTCGAAACTTCCCAAGGGTAGGAAAGGTGTGATGTTTCGTTAAACACGGTTGCTGCTGCGGCCTGTTGCAATTCAAGTTTGAGCGAGGCGCTGAGGGAAACTGAATCGTTTGAGCCGACTGGTGTTTCACCAGTCATGGTTGCATAGAGGACACATGCTGCAAGGTAACTTCCGGCGAGTGATGGATGGCTACCATCTGCGTTGTAAAGGTCGTAAAAGGTATTACCAGTCAATGAAGCGTTCAGACCTGATGCGACAACATTGTCATGAATATGAGCGAAAGCAAGTCCGACTGGGGCCATCCAGACAGTGTGGCCTGCATTCGTAATGTTGCTGTGATAATCCATATATCCGGATTCAAGACGATCCTGCATAACTGAGAAATTAGAATACAAAGTTGGGTTCATCGGGTCGCCATTTCTTCGACCCCAGGTCATCATCAAAATCGATTCTCCACCTTCGTCTTCGGTTGCATCTGCCAAATTGATTGCGGCATTTTTACTCGCAATCCAGTCGGCATTGGTTCGATAAAAGCCAGGAATCTGGCTTTGATCTTGAAGAATAACATAGTCCCAATCGATGTTCGGATCACGTAAAGTCGAATTTGAAACATGGGTTGAATTCACGTCATTCCAATGCCCAGCCAAGGTTTTCCCCCCGCCTGTAAGAGCGTCAGCATTTGTGACTCCGAGTGATTCAAGTAACGTATGCAGGGAATTGAATGAAGTGTAACTGTTTCCAAACATCAACACATTTTCGACGGACGACAGATTTGTCGAATTACTCGTATTGTTGCCGGTGTTGTTGCCAGTGTTGTTTCCAGTGTTGTTGCCGGTGTTGTTGCCGGTGTTGTTTCCTGTGTTGTTGCCGGTGTTGTTGCCGGTGTTGTTGCCCGTGTTGTTACCACTGTTGTTACCGGAATTGTTTCCAGTGCTGTTACCTGAGTTATTATTCGTGCTGTTGCTGTAGTTTGCCCACCATGCAGCCAAATCAGGCTCGTATTCAACGTCCAGAAGGAGTGTGTCTTCAACAGAACCTAAGTTTTCAACCTCGATGGAAAAAGTAGCGTTTGTTCCAGAATCCATCGCAGTCAAAGACCCACCCATTGGCGAGAGATTGAGAGATGGCAAATAGGAGGGGCTTACCGACACATACACTGTAATCGAGCTACTGAAATTCTGGTCCGGTTCGGTGACGATAATGTCAAACGAACCGCTATCGGAAGGTAAGGCACCTTCATCAAGACGAACAATAATTGTAGTGTTTTTCGACCAAGTAGGGAACACATTCTCGACGTTTTCTTCGCTTGGTATGACCTCCCAAACTGCTGACAGCCCTGTTGTATCCACTGAAATATTGTATGTTTCAATTGCCGATGCATTGTTTTCAATGTTCAAAGTAATGTTACCCGAATCTCCTCCCATCAGCATAATGTGGGATGTATCTGTGGACAAGAGAATACTCTGATGTGCACGTGCATGGAGTGCGAGTGGCGACATGCTGGCGAACAACAGCACGAGTACGAAGGCGACGGCACGAACTGGGCGAGACGACATAAGACCAAGTCAAGCCACTGACACCTAACACTTGAGTGAATCGGCCCTACGGGCCGTCAAATATTGGCTTTTTCAGTTTCGCAAAGAACGGATGCGTTCTTGGTCGATTCGTTCCCACGGGAAGGTTCCATCTTCGCCGGGTATTCGGCCAAAATGACCACCGGAAGCAGTTACGGAGTAAATGGGTTTCAAGAGATCGAGGTCGCGAGCAATGGCTCCAGGTCTGAAGTCAAAGGTCGACTTGACCTTGTCCGCCAAATCACGTTCTGACAAGTCAGAGGTACCAAAGGTCTCAACACGGACGCTCACTGGTTCTGCAATTCCGATGACATAGGCTAATTGTATCTCACACCGACTTGCGAGACCAGCAGCGACAACATGCTTTGCTGCCCAACGTGAAGCATACGCAGCAGAACGGTCAACCTTCGACGGGTCTTTTCCAGAAAAAGCCCCTCCACCGTGACGACCCATACCGCCGTAAGTATCGACAATTATTTTCCGACCAGTTAACCCTGCATCTGCATAAGGGCCTCCCGGGTCTGCAAACCTTCCAGTTCCGTTTACAACAAGCGAATAATCTTCTTTGCGTAATTCAGCAGGAATGACAGGCTCAACAACGTGTTCTTTGATCTGTTGATTTACATATGCGAGTTCTTCATCTTCAGAACCATTGAATTTGTCTTTCAGATCTTTGTCGTGCTGAATCGCAATAATCACAGTATGCACTCTTGCTGCATTGCCTTCTTCATCGTATTCAACAGTAACTTGAGATTTTCCGTCTGGGCGCGCCCAAGGGAGAATACCTTGTTCCCGAACAGCGGTAAGTCGTCGAGTGAGTCGTTGTGAAAGTGCTGCTGCGAGCGGAAAATATCGTCCCTTTAAGTCCGAGAAATCTTCGGTTTCAGTGCACGCATAACCAAACATCAATCCTTGGTCACCAGCGCCTTGCGAGAGAATGTCTTTGTTGACACCTTGGGCGATAAACGAAGATTGGGTCGTGATGTGGACTTGAACTTCAGTGAATGTCTCGGATGTTGCGTCCATTCCGATAGAGTGGGATGTGTAACCGACATCGGCAGCTGCTTTTCGTGCAACTGCCTCATAATCAGGTGCAGGACCGCTTAGTGAGACTTCACCTGCCAAAACAATCAGCCCCAATTCTTCTTTTCCTTTGACACAGGTTTCGACTGCAACTCGAGCGTTCTCATCGATTGCGAGACACGCATCAACGATGGCATCAGAGATGGTATCACACAATTTGTCAGGGTGGCCGCGGGTTACGGATTCGGATGAAAATAAGTCACCGTTCATGATGTGGGCGCCAATCCACGCCTATATGAATAAACCGCCTAATTGCCAACCCGATAATTCTCAAAAGGAATAAATAATGGGAAAATACGCAATTGTGGTTTTTGAAATCGACATGGATGATACGAATGGTTGATGTTCTTGACACTACCCCCTACCACCATGACCACTTGGGTACCGACCGCATACCGCACGCACACACTGGGCGAAATTCAAACGAAAGGCGCAGATTTAATTGGGCAAAAAGTCACTGTATCTGGATTCATGGAGGCAAACCGTGGCAAGGGAGCCATCTGTTTTGTTGACTTGCGTGACGGAACCGGGACAACACAGATTTTCCTCAAGAGTGACAATGTTGGGGAGGAAGCTTTGGACATGGTTCAAAGAATGACTCGCGAGTCGACTCTTCAGTTTACTGGCACTGTTTCAGAAAAGAGACCTCCGAAAGTAAAGGACGGTGAACCTACACCCCCTCCAGCATACGAAGTAATCGCATCATCGGTCAACCTCATTTCACGTGCGGTTGCGCCTCTACCTCTTGGGATCACCGATACTGTGAATGTTGCTCTTGATACTCGGCTGGATAACAGATTCCTCGATCTACGCCGAGCACATGTTAATGCAATGTTCCACCTACGTGGGAAAATTTTGCAGTATGGTCGAGAAGCCCTCATCAATGAAGGATTCTTTGAAACACACACGCCCAAGATTGTCGCAACTGCTACCGAAGGGGGTACTGACCTCTTTCCGATGATGTATTTTGACACACCTGCATTCCTCAACCAATCGCCGCAGCTTTTCAAACAACTTTGTATGTCGGGAGGGCTTGAAAGGGTCTTTGAAATCGGACCAGCTTTTCGAGCAGAAAAACACGACACGTATCGCCATTTGAATGAGTTCATCTCGTTCGATATCGAATGCTCTTGGGCAAACGATGATGATGTCATGGGGGTACTTGAACGAATGATTCACCATATGTGGAAATCTGTTGCAGAAGATCCAGAGTCTCAAAAATTCATTGGAACAATCAATGCATACAGAGCCACACAAGATGAAGAACCAGTTGAGGTTATCGTTCCTGAATTGCCCTTCCCACGGTTGTCGTATTGTGATGCGATTGAAACCATACAACGCAAAGGTGGAAAAATCGAATGGGGTGACGATATCGATGCTGAAAACTCCGACCTTTTAGCCGAAGATTTGCCTCAATTCTATTTCCTGCCTCGCTGGCCAATGGACCTCAAACCGTTTTACATTCACCATGTAGAAGGTGAGGACGGGAGCACTGGACGACAACTGAGTCGAGGGTTTGACCTCAACTTTGGCAGAGATGAGTTGACATCTGGAGGTCAACGTGAACATCGAATTGATGTCCTTATCGAAAATCTCAAAGAGATGGAATTAGACCCAGAAGAATTTGAATTCTATGTCGCAGGATTCCGCCATGGAGTACCCCCACATGCAGGTTGGGGGCTTGGCGTTGAGCGGATTTTAATGAAACTCACAGGTTCGAAAAATGTCCGAGAAACCGTTCTTTTCCCCCGTGACCGAAAACGCGTCAGCCCCTGAGCCAAGATTACGTGTAAGTGTTCTGCAACTTTACAGGATATCTGAAGGCAAATTTCTTGAGGAAAATCGACTCACAGAACCATCTTTTTCAATAAGGAACTTTTCAAAGTTCCAGCGTATATCGCCAGTGTGACCATCTTCGCCGGTTGACTGGCATAGCTCAGTGAAAAGTGGGTCTTGATTTTCGCCTTTGACATCAATTTTTGCCATTAAAGGAAAAGTCACATCATATTTCGAGGCGGTGAAATCACAAATCTCCTCATGTGTACCTGGTTCCTGTCCACCAAATTGATTGCATGGAAAACCTACTATGGTCACTTTTTCGTCCATCGATGCTGTTTGTAAATCGGAATATTGCTTCGTAAATCCACATGCGCTCGCAACATTCACGACAATCCAATGCTCACAGTTTGAATCACCGAGTGAGCGCAGTGTTGTCATCTCCCCGTTCATTGTTTTAATCTCTACATCCAATGGATTAACCATACCTCCCGCTGTTTGCTTGTAGGTTTAAAATGTTGTAAGTGCGAGAAAAGGAGTAAGGGTGATACATGACGCCTTACAGCATTCCAATATGCCAGTCGACCGGATGCAATGGGGAGCGGAGGACTGGCAATTCGCAGATTTGTACATGCCCGATGACCCGTCACCTTTCCAAAAGGATGTAGGTATTCCATGTATCATGCTCATTCATGGCGGTTTTTGGAAAAAAGCGTGGACCAGTGAATTGATGAAGCCTATCGCTCAAGATCTTGCCGAAGCAGGAGTTGCTGCTTGGAACATTGAGTTCAAAGGATGGAGCGAAGGAGATGAAGGCATCTGGATGGATACACTGTCAGATGTCTTACGTGCTTGGGGTCAACTCGCACTGCTTCCAGGCATTGATATTACACGCTCTATGGTCATGGGGCATTCCGCTGGAGGCCATCTCGCTCTTCTCTTAGCATCAAAAGCGGAGAGAAAACCTTGGCTGGCAATCGCTCAAGCGCCGATTACCGATATCATTGGTGCTGACCAAGCCAAACTTTCAGACGAAGGGGATGCAGTGCGAAGATGGATTGGATGTAGCCCAGAAGAAAACCAGATGTTGTGGGACCAACTCAACCCAATAAATCACTTGCCGAAGGCACCGGTATTACTTCTCCATGGGGAACGAGACATTGATGTCCCAAAAGAACAATCTGAGACATACTCACGAGTAATGAGCGCTCAAGGAATCGATGTCCAAAAATTATGGTTACCGGGCGACCACTATTCGCTTATCGATGTAGCATCGGATGATTGGTTGGTTGAAATGGACGCGATTCTTGACTGGTTGTGAGAGACAGAAGACCCTTTGAGGAGGACCTTCTCGGGTCATCATGGACCTCCTTGGCGATGACTATCCGTATTCAACAAATGCGCTTTCGGGAAAGCATGTATTGGTATGTGGTGCAAGTAAGGGGATCGGTGCCGCAACTGCAAAGATGATGGCAAAGGCTGGAGCAAATGTTACTGTAAGTGCTCGCAGCAGTGACGCTCTGGTCAGTTTATGCCATGAATTATCCCTGCTCGGAAGAGGAGAACACGCTCACCTGGTACTTGACCTTGAAAATACATCGTCAATTCAACCTGCAATCCAAACTTTGGTCGAACAACGCGGGCCAATTCATATTTTGATTAACAATGCAGGTGGACCGCCAGGTGGACCTTTACTTGATAACTCCGTTGAAGAATTTGACGCCCCTTTCAAGCGACATCTTCACGCCGCGCATACTTTGACGCAGACCTTGGCTCCATCCATGGAAAAAGAAGGGTATGGCCGTATTATTCAAATCATCTCTACCTCTGTCAAAGAACCAATACCAAACATTGGACTTTCCAATACTCTTCGAGGCGCAATGGCTTCATGGGCAAAGAGCCTCTCACGGGAATTGGCACCTTGCATCACCATCAATAATGTATTACCGGGTTTCACAGATACTGAGCGATTGGATTCTCTTGCGACCTCAATCCACGAAAGAACTGGAAAGAGTATTGAAGATGTTCACGAGGGATGGATGAGTCAAGTTCCTATCGAACGGTTAATTGATCCATTGGAGACGGCGTCAGCAATTACCTTCCTCGCGCTTCCCGCATCAGGTGGCATTCGAGGCGTTAGCTTGGCTGTAGACGGTGGACGCTTGCGAAGTATCTGATTACTTTTTGACGTCAAACCAAACTGGATAGTGGTCTGAGATATCGCTATCTGAAAAGGATGTGTCTACTCCCCAAGTCCCGACTAATCGTCCATCGAGGTCACCGTTGGTTACAATTCGGTCGTATGCGCAATAACTGTCTGAAACCGTCGTGTCGACATTGTTTTCGATAATCCAAGTGAAATTCGAATGTGCCAGTGGTGAGTTGGATAACTCATTCGAAGAGACATACGAACACGCAGCGTTAAAGTCACCAAGAATCACGACCTCAGATTCATTTGGATTGTTTTCAAGATAGGTGTTGACAACGTGAGGTAAAGCATTGATTTCATCAATGGTTTCGTCTCCGGGTTTCGTGTGAATGGTGATCAGGCTCAAATCAAAACCGGTCCCTGTGCCGTTATTATAAAGAATTTCAAATTGGCCGATAAAGGGTTCCCGTTGGAACGCGTCATCGATGCTATCGTTGTGTAACGAACCGTTACCTATGGCTAAGAATACCGAAGTATTGTAGTAAAAGGCATATTGTTCTTGAGAAGATTGGTCGTCTTCTTGTAAACCACTGCGAGGACTGAGAAGCATGTCCCAAGGAGTTGACGACTTTGCATTTATGGCGTCCAGGAAGTCATACGGAACAGTTTGATCGATATCTTTTATCTCTTGTACTGCGACTAAATCATATGTCAAGACAATATCAACCAGTGCATCAACAACTGCGGGTTTACCCATTTTGGTTTCTCCGAAAACCTTGATGTTAAAAGATGCAATTCGAGCCACTTCTGAGCGATTGAGTTCTGGAGCTCGTGCATCATCGGTTGAAGTATTGTTTTCGATGTAAACTGTCGTTGTCTCATCCTCACCTGGTACCAAGACATAAACAACCTCTGTATCACCAGTCAAAATAGATTGTAAAGCAATGGGTGCGAGAATAAGGATAGCAACCAAGCTCAGTCCCTGTAAATACCCGCTGTAGTCACCCATGACATGTGGTAGACCGTTTTAGTTATCAACGTTTAACTCCAAAGAAACTCAACACATAGGTTCTTGACGCGAGGAGGAGGCGCACAACCATGAACGGAGAAGTGAGTCCGGAACAAGCGCGGAAAATTCTCGATATGCTTACTGAAGGAGGTGCGATGGACGATATCAATACGCCATTGGCGCTTCACCTTTCTTCACTTGCCATCGAACTTGAAGATCCGGAACTTGCAGAACGCCTTCTTCTCCATGGCAAAAACAACGCCACTGATGACCTTGAACGCGGTTGGGCGAATTTTGAGAAAATGAAATTTGATGATAAGACAATCGATTCCTTCGCCGAATTAGGAGCAAACGCTGAATTGATTGAGGGCGGAACCGGTCTTGCCGCAGCCGTTTCTCACCATGTGGCATTGTTACACCTCAGTCAAGAAGAATACGAAGAAGCACAGACTTTTGCATCTCGTTCTCTCCGCCTTCGAGAAAAAATCGATGACCTTAGTGGTATATCTTACGGTCTTGCTCTGCTTGAAACATGCTCAAAGAGGCTTGAAGACTTTGACAATGCCTTAGTTCATGGAACGCGGCGTATAGAACTCGCAATGCAAATGAAGGACGAAGAGGCACAAATCGAGGCTATGGCTGATTTAGCTCACACCCAAGCAACCATCGGAAACTTTGCTGCCGCAAAGGATCTGTATGAGCAATCACTCAACCTTTCTGTTGAACTTGAAGACCTTTCTGGACAACTGGTAGCACGGTGGGGTCTTGCTGACCTTGCTGAAATAGCCGAAGATTATGAAACGGCGATGTTGCAACTCTCCGATTGTCTTCATTCATTCCTTAATGCGGGTCTTCCTACGCCATTAGCAGTTCGACAGCGAATTGAAGATTTAGCGAATTTTAATGAGACAGGTTCGACTGAAAATTAGGTCAAACCACCATCTCAAAGAGCCACACTCGTTATGATGTGGTTTCGATTGGGAGGATTGTTGACGGCCATGGAGCATGATATTTTCTTCTCAATCAGTCAAACTCCTGATTCAGCGGGTTTGATTCCTACTGAACGGGAGATGTTTGCGAATTACTTTCAACAACTCGAATGTGCAGACGCACTTGGATTTGGCGTCGGATGGCTTGCACAGGCCCATTTATCGACCGAGATTCAAAAATCAAATACCAAACCTGTCGTACCACATTGGCAAGGCGAAGTTGGACTTTGCACCGATTTTCCTCAACTCGCTATGGAATCTTTTCGTCGTACAAAGAACATCGAAATAGGAAGTGCAGTAGTATCCATTCTCGCATCTGGCGGGCCAATTGCCCAGGCTGAAAGAATCGCGAACACACTCCAGTTACACGGACTCAATTCTGAAGAACATCGTAAACTCCATGTCGGTTTTTCTGCGGGACGATTTGAATTTATGGCCCGCCCGTATGGAATTACCCCTCGTAATTCGATTGAGGAAGCAGCATGGCCCGTTCTTCGAAGTCAAATATTCATGGAAGCAGGTGACATCTTCCTTCGATTACTTCGAGGAGATATTTTGAATTCGAACATGACTCGAAAGACTGTTCTGCGACGAGAACATTTCCGAAGTGATGAAGATTGGATAAAGGTGCAACAAGCGGCAATTGAGTTTGAAGAATTGGAGACTGCACCTGAAGAAATTGAAATCCCTAAACGCTACGTGTTTGAAGATTTGAAAATCATTCCACAAGACTTTCGTAGAGAATTACTCGTTTTGGTTGCGGGAACACACGATCCAAAGACACAAGTTTTCCTCAATACGATACTCCCTGTGAAAGTATTCAATTTGTCCATCACAAAACCAGAAATCATTGATGCAACGCATGAACGAATGCGAGAATCATTTCATCCAGATGGAGGTTCATGGGAGCGTAGAGATATGCCTCGTACTTCCTTTGTATTCCTCAATGCAGAACAAGGTCTGACGTCTGAGCAACAGAGCGCTGCTGCCCATGAAGAAGCAAAAGCAGCTTTGGGTGCATACTGGAATGCATTGGAGGGGACCATCGACCCTTCAAAAGTTCAAAATGCTGCCCAAAATGCGCTCATAGGAAATGTCGAAGAAGTTGCGCAACAAATTATCGAAAGATTCCATCCGCAAGATAGAATCATGGCTTGGTTTGACTTTTTCAATCATGATTCAGACAGAGTCTGCCGGGATATGACTGCATATATGCAACTGGTCGTCCCAAAGGTCGAGGGATTACTTGCAGAGGTGAAGAAGTGACAATTGAAAACGATACCCCCTCGGCGGTTGAACCAGGAAGACCGGGAAGTTCTCTTTATCCTGAATCACCCTTAGGTGAACACATCGAAGGAATCCCAACTGGACGTGAAGTTGATTGGGAACCGTTAGTTGATTATCGAAGAAACGGAGTATCTGAGACCACAATTCACGGTGCAGTTGCCTGGTCACACGGTAGTGAAGTCATTCACTCCTTTGGAGGTAATGTGCTCTGTTACGGCCGCTCGATGATGAAACCGTTCATGCTTAAGGCGTTTACAAAGGAACTTGAAAACTCCTCATGGGAGCAAAAAGCGATCGCAGTTGCATCACACAATGGAGATACCGAACACGTAGCTGCTGCGCAGTCTTTACTCTCGCAAGAAGAGTGGCCACTGATGTTGACGCCTTTGGATGTTCCACTCATTCAATTTGGACGACAAGTTCGCAGACCTCGAAGATGGTTTCATACATGCTCTGGAGAACACGCAGCAATCTTACACGGTTGTCGTAAAAAAGGCTGGAACAGAGCAGGATATACGCTTCCAACTCACAAAGTATTCGACGCTTACATGGAGGAAATACGCTCATATCTTGGAGAAGATTGGAAACCGTTACGAATTGCGAAAGATGGTTGTGGACTCCCTACTGTATCCAACACCGTTGCCGAATTAGCCCAAATTTATGCGGGCTTGGTACGAGACAAAAACGACGATTGGATTTGGGAAGCAATGATACGAAATCCAGATTTAGTCGGGGGTTTCAACCGACTGGATTCAACCATTTTGAAAGCTGGAGAAGGCAAGGTGATTGCAAAGGAAGGAGCAGACGGATTACTCGGTTTAGCCATTGAACATCCAGATTATCCCAAGGGCTTGGGAATCGTTGTCAAGATAGCGCATGGCTGGAACTCTCAAGCAATGTGGTATGTGGCCCGAGCAGTGTTGGGTGTTCTCGGAATTGACTTGAGAAACCCTTACCCGTTGCATCGGCAAAAAGCATTCATCGTACCGGGAATCGTCCCCAAACAGTATCTTCCTGCACTTGAAAAATTACCGACTTGGGATGAATGGGATCCCGATCAAGACCGCTGGTTGTATGATGTCGAGGTGTGACCATGCACTCGGTTGAGAATTTCATCGCCGGCTCATTTACCCCTGCACAGAGTAAACAGACCATCAACAACTTCAATCCTGCAACTGAACAGATAATTGCTACGATTCCACGTTCTCAAAAAGAAGATGTTGAACATGCTGTAACCTCGGCGCATTCTGCACAAAAAGAATGGTCGAAACTTACACTCGAACAACGTGCCGATTGGCTCGACAAAATTGCAGATGCCTTAGAAGAAAAAACTGAAGAAATTGCACATACTGAATCGATGGACACTGGCAAACCGATTGCATTGGCTCGGAGAGTTGATGCGGCGCGTTCAGTCAGTAACTTCAGATTCTTTGCAGCATTTGGAAGACAACACACTCAACAAACATTCCAAATGGATGATGCAATCAATATTGTTCACCGCACACCTGTAGGAACCGTTGGACTCATTACGCCATGGAACCTTCCGCTGTATTTACTGACGTGGAAAGTTGCTCCAGCCCTCCTTATGGGTAATACAATTGTTGCAAAGCCAAGCGAAATTACGCCTTTAACTGCCAATATGTTAGCACAAACCTTTGCCGAACTTGGGTTGCCACAGGGAGTTTTTAATCTCGTTCATGGGCTTGGACCCGAAGTAGGTCAAGCGATTCTTGAACACCCTGGAATCAAGGCAATCTCCTTTACAGGTGGCACAGATACAGGACGAATCGTTGCTCGAACAGCAGCTCCAATGTTCAAGAAATTGTCTCTTGAACTCGGTGGTAAGAATGCGACAGTCGTGTTTGCTGATGCAGACCTTGACAACGCCGTAGACGGTGCGGTTCGAGCGGCTTTCACCAATTCGGGTCAGGTTTGCTTATGTGGTTCTCGTATTTTCATCGAATCGGAAATCGCTGAACATTTTAAACAGAAATTCATCGAAAAGGTTCGAGCAATTCAACTTGGAGACCCTATGGATGAAGAAACGGAAATGGGGACAGTTATCTCGCCCGAGCACCTTCTCAAAGTTGAATCATACATCGATTTAGCACAGAAAGAAGGCGGGGTGATTTTAACAGGCGGTACTCGAGAAATGACCGGTTACTATGGCCCTGAAGGCATTGGAGCCTACCTGCGTCCCACTGTTGTCGACAAATTACCACACACTTCACGATGTGCTACTGAAGAGATTTTTGGGCCAATGGTCACTCTGCATTCCTTTACTACTGAGCATGAAGTATTGGAAATGATCAACCAATCAGAATACGGTTTAGCAGGTTCAGTGTGGACATCGAACCTTGAACGAGGACAGCAATTTGCACAGCAAATAGAATCGGGAATCGTGTGGGTAAATACGTGGTTACACAGAGATTTGAGAACTCCTTTTGGTGGAGTTAAAAACTCGGGTGTTGGTCGTGAAGGAGGGCAATGGTCCCTCGATTTCTTTTCGGAATTAACCAATATTTGTGTGAAAGAAACCCGTGAGAATTGACAAACATATCTTCAAAAGGTCTTGATGCAACATCACATTATGACCCCGTTACCACTGTTTGTTTTACCGATGGTACTGATGCCGGGTGAAATCCAAGAGCTACGAGTTTTCGAACCCCGCTACAGACAGATGCTCGATGACTGCTTATTGGACGACAGAAATTTTGGCCTGGTCATGAACGACCCATTTCAGCCAACCAATGGTTGGGATGGACCACGACAACAAGGATGTGAAGTCGAAATCTTACATCACGAGACAAAGGGAAGTAACCACTTCTTGCAAATCATCGGTCGAAGAAGATTCACTGTTCGCAACATTTTGGAGCCAGCCCTTCCACCCTTTAGCGATCCGATCTTCGAATCCCTTGTTGGCGAAGATGGCCTACTTCCAGACCTTCAAACACTTCTGGAAATGATTCCTGAAAATACCCAACATTCAAAACTCTACATTAGCGCTGAAGTTGAATACCATTCTCCCGAGGAAGAAACAACAACTGAACAACAAGACGTTCTTCGGAGCATTCTCGACCATGTTCTCAAAAGAATCGGAGCAGTCCTTCGTATTGAAGAAGAAACACTCATTCAGTGGGTGAAAGAGCGGGTGGACAGTTCTGTAAGCTCCGATCCAAACTCAGTTTACATCGTCTCCTCACTGGTCGTTAATGAATTGGAATCGAAGCAACAAATACTCGCCAGTGATACGCTTGATGAAGCGATACAAGAACTTCTCAATCATCTTGAAATGTTCCAAGAAGAAGAGTGAATTCTGCCAGCGAGAGTTTCAAAACAGACTTGACAGTCGGAATACCATGTCGGTTCACGCTAAAGCGAGGAAAGTTACCACGCACACCCTTCAGGAAATGAAGAGTGCTGGTGAAAAAATCACCATGCTAACTGCCTATGATTACTCATTGGCAAAACTCGTCGACCAAGCCGGTGTGGATGTCATTTTGGTGGGTGACTCGGCATCAAACGTAATGGCTGGGCAGGTAACAACCGTCCCAATCACTCTTGAGCACATGATCTACCACGCTCAGTGTGTTCAACGCGCTGTCGACCGAGCATTAATCGTCGTTGACATGCCGTTTGGAACATACCAAGGTAACTCTGCAATTGCTCTTGAATCAGCAATTCGAATCATGAAAGAATCTGAAGGGCACGCAGTTAAACTCGAAGGTGGAGCTGAAATCATTCAATCCATCGAACGGATACTTACTGCTGGAATCCCTGTTATGGGACACCTTGGACTTACTCCCCAATCAATCTACAAATTTGGAACCTACACAGTCCGTGCGAAAGAAGATGAAGAGGCGGAAAAATTGATTGCAGATGCAAAATTACTCGAAGAAGCAGGTTGTTTTGCAATTGTGCTTGAAAAGATTCCACGTGAGTTGGCACAAAAGGTGAGCGAGGCTATTAACATACCAACTATAGGAATAGGAGCAGGTCCAGATTGTGATGGCCAAGTCTTAGTGTTGCATGATTTGTTGGGAATCACCATGGATTTCTCACCGAGATTCCTTCGCCGATACCTCAACTTAGCAGAGGATATTGATGGGGCAATCAAATCCTATTGCTCGGATGTCCGCTCTGGAGATTTCCCGAACGATGAGGAAAGTTATACCTCCTAATCAGAGCAATTGCGTGTAAACAAATACGCTCCCAGCGAAAGCGCCTAAATCGATTCCGATTGCATGCCATAGTCCATAACGGAAAGGCGGAAGATTGTAACGTCCCCAGTCGGTACTCACCCATACCCAAACAAGCAATGCTCCGTAACCACCACAGAAAAGAGCGCCCCATCCTGAGAGCCAAATTACCGAGAAGAGGAGGGCAAGAGACCCCAGACCGAGACTATACTCCTTCCATCGAGACGCCTCATCATCCAAGAGGAGCCTGTAGAGAAGTGGAGACAAAAGGAGACTTACAATAAAAGCCCCGTGAATTGGATTCGGCAAATTGATTTCGCCGATGTGAGGCATGACAAATGATTGCCAAAGCCCACCGACAATGGCTCCAAAAAACGCAGGTGCCAAAATGTGCTTGAATCCGGTTTCAAAATCGAGTGCTTTGGTGATGAATGGCGCATTTACCGGCACTTCAGCTCGTTGACCTTCTGCGCCCATGCGGAACCCACGACGGTGTGTTGTTTGAGGGTTCGGTTAGGATTTGATGTGAAGATGCTTTCTCCGATGCCGATATAATCCCCCTATGCATGGGTATGTCCATGACGAAGGGAGAAATAGTCGCAGGTTGTTTAGCACCTCACCCACCACACTTGGTCTATGCAGAGAATCCTAAGCAAAATGAACCAGTCGCAGAAGGTGGTTGGGAACAGTTGCGCTGGGGATATGAGCGACTACGTGAATCACTTGCAGACGTTGAATACGATGCAATTGTTCTCCTCTCGCCACACTGGCAAACTTATGTCGGTACTCATTTCCTTGGGCTGCCTCATTTCAAAAATCTGTCCGTCGACCCTGTTTTTCCTAATTTATTTCGATACCATTATGAAATTGACATTGATATCGAACTGTCAAAACAAATTCATGATCGAGCAGCAGAAGCTGGTCTGGCTGTGAAAATGATGAACAACCCCGATTTCAGAATAGATTACGGAACCATCACTACAGGTCATATGTTTAACCCAGAATGGGACAAGCCATTCGTTGTCGTCTCGAGTAACCGTTCAAGAGACTACTACTCTGTAGAGGTGATGCAGGAAATGATGATGGAACTTGGACGAGTCACTCGCGAAGCAATATTGGCGAGTGGAAAGAAAGTTGTAGTCCTCGCCAGCAATTCATTATCACATCGCCATTTCACGACTGAATCTGCTATTCCTGAAGATATGAGTAAAGAGCATATTACCAGTCATGCAATGCACCTTTGGGATATGAGGATAATTGAATACTTCCGTACAGGACAAGCGCAGAGAATCATAGACGAGATGCCTGAATTTACCGAACAGGCCATCGCCGAAAGTGATGGAGGAGGACTGACATGGTTACTTTCAACATTGGACCTACCAACCTATCCCGGTATTCTTCACGGATACGGTACCATCATAGGTACTGGGAATGCAATTGTAGAATGGCCCGTACGAAACCACAAGGAGGCTTGACATGGGCAATGGAGAATTGATTGGTTCCTATATTGTACCTGTTCACCCACACACCGTACTTGCACCCGAACAAAATGAAGGTTGGGGGCGCTTACGAGATGCGTATGATACAGCAGCACAACGAATTAAGGACAATGGTGCCGACCTTATCATCATCTATTCAACGACATGGCCGAGCATCATAGGTCATCAAATCATTTCCGACCCAAACCCTGAATGGGTAATGGTCGACCATGATTTTCATGACTTGGGCTCGATTCCTTATTCCTTCAACATCGATGAAAAATTTGCCCATGCTTGGAATGATGCGAATGAAAAACGTGGCCTCAAGAGTCGAACGATTGCGTACAATGGATTCCCAATCGATGTTGGTTCAGTGGTAGCATTGAAACTTCTCAATCCAGACAATTCCATTCCAGCAGTCATTGTCTCGTCAAATGTCTATGCCAATCGCTCTGAAACAACCGTTCTGGCCAAAGCATGTTTAGATGTTGTAAAAGCGACAGGACGAAAAGCGGTCGCAGTTACTGCGATGTCCCTCTCAAATCGTATGTTTACCACTCCTATCGAACCTAAAGATGACCGAATCCATTCACTCAAAGACGATGAATGGAATCGAAAAATCCTTGAATTCCTCGGAGAAGGTAGACTTGAAGATGTTGGCCAATTATCTCGAACAATCCATCGACAAATTCGTGTCAACAAAGTTGTGGCTTTCAAACCGATGTGGTGGCTTTCAGGCATGAATCAAAACCGGAATAACCTGACTGGAGAAGTTCTTGCATACGAACCGATTCATGGCGCAGGAGGGGCTGTAGTGCATCTGGACCCAACGCCATCGGGTGCCGGTGACAAAGAATACGATGAAGATGATGTCGAATATTTTGCAGGTGAGCGAAATGTGCTGGATTCAGAAAACAAGGAAACTTTCGAAGAGAATATTGATTCAGCAGCTGTTGGTGAAACTGCTGAATCGAGTGGACCTGAACTATGGGAACCAACGGAAAGTGAAGATTCGGTAAACAGTAATGCAGCACCTAAGCCAGTAGGTGCTTATCCACATGCACGACGAGTAGGAGATCTGCTTTATCTTTCAGGAGTTGGCCCCCGCCAACCCAAAACAAATTCGATACCTGGCGGACCAATTCACGATGAAAATGGCAAATCATTGGATTATGATATCAAAGCGCAGACTCATGCGGTCATCGACAACATTACTCGGATTTTAGAAGAAGCAGGAGGATCTCTTGATGATGTTTTGGACGTTACTTCTTTTCTCGTAGATATGGACCGCGATTTTCAAGGGTACAACGAAGTTTGGGCTGAGACGCTCGGAAAAGTTGGTCCAACTCGAACGACACTTGCCATCCGGGCATTACCAACACCAATTGCGGTTGAAATGAAAGTGATTGCGAAAGCTCCGGCAACAGAATAATTACCGTATTCCGGCAAGGTTTACGGGGATTAAATGAAAGAAAATATATGCTTTAGCCATATAGAGACAATTATTCGCCAAAGATGGTTGGAATCGGGGGATTGTTATGTCACTCAAACCTACTCAAATCACTCTCAATGGAGGGAAAAATCTTGTTGATGCAGTCAAAACTAAAATTGAAAGATCATTGAGCTTAATCGGCGTAATAATTGTAACAGTTGCAGCAAGCATCGGCTCAGGACTCTTTGTGTTACCGTCATTTGCTGCCGCAATAATGGGCCCTGGCATTTGGTTAGCGTTTTTACTCGCTGGAATTGTATTCTTGCCTGGTACGCTTTCGAAAGCTGAATTATCTTCTGCTATGCCATATAACGGCGGAGCATATGTATATGTTGAACGCTCTTTTGGGCCGTTGATTGGAACGGTTAGTGGCTTGGGTCTCTGGGCATCATTTTTACTCAAATCAGCATTCGCGCTTATTGGATTTTCAGCTTACATGTATACAGTCACTGAATATCTTAATGTTTCAGCCAATGCGACTGTATTAATCATGATAGCACTGGTTTTAATCACTGTCCTCAATATCTTTGGTATTAAGAAGGTCAAAGCATTCCAGACACCGATTTTGGCATTAACGACTGCAATAATACTCATCATCTGTTTCTTCCAATTACTTGACGCCAATTTTGATTTTTCCCGTCCCTGGAATAGTGCAATGGATACTTCACGAAATGAACCAATTTTAGTTGCCGAAGCTGCTGCCTTAGTATTCGTTGCATACGCAGGAATATACAAAGCAGGTGCGATTGGCGGAGAAGTGAAGGAACCTGAAAAGAATCTTCCAATGGGGATGTTAATTTCTCTTCTACTCATTACTCTGCTTTATGTCATTGTTACATTCATTATGATGGGGTCAATAGAAGGAGAATGGTGGCTTAATTCAGATGGTTATGCAAGAGAGGACCCCATTTTTGCCTTCGTTGATGCCGTCGCATCAACAAAAGTTGGATTGGCTTTGGCTATTATGGCTGTATTGACAATGATTTCGGGGGCTTTATCGGGATTACTGGCAGCATCACGTTTCTTGTTTGGAATGGCAAAAGATAGTTTGTTACCAGATGCCTTTTCTGATACAAACAAGAAATTCGAAACCCCCCATTGGGCGATTATTATTACCGCTGTCACCATGGCAATCAGTATTCTTACGCTTCCAGTCAAGGATGTAGCAAAGTTAGCATCTGGATTCCAAATCATGGTCATTGTTGCTCTCAATGTCAGTGTGATACTCTTACGTGCGGAACGTGATGAGGAAGACTTCTACAAACCAACATTCATGTCTCCATTCTACCCCTGGGCGCAGGTGATTGGTACGATTGCAGGAGGATATCTGATATTCATTATGGGTGAGAAAGCATTGTATGGAGCTTTAGCAGCAATCGCAATCGGCCTTTCAACCTACTTCATTTACGGTAAGCAAAACTACGAACATCCGCACTCTGAAGAGAGCAATTAAAACACGAAGTGAAGCAAGGGTAATGCCAATTCCTGCTTGAGAATCGTATACCAACTGCGCCACTGCCAGCACATTAGAGCAGGAAGAAGCCAAAGGAATTGTTCGAGATCGTCAGAATCGACAAGAGGAGTTGTGGGCACGCTAATCGCCTCGAGTCCAAGAGCCGTCAGCACCGACGTTCCAATACTGAACTTCGCCGCTAACATCAACATACCAACCGCTCGATCCTTGATCAGTGCCGGGTGCTGCTTGCATGACGCCAATGTCCGCAGCTTGTAGTGCAAGAGCCTCTCGTAATTCATCGGTCAAGACGCCTCCTAAATCCTCTGAAGAATCTGTCTTTGCCATTTGATGTTCCTTCACCAAACTGTCTAAGGAAACCGATTCATTTGACTCCATTTCAGCAGATTCATCCTCATCATCTTCAAATTCATCTTCGAAATCGTCATCGTCATCGTCATCCCAATCGTCTCCATCTTGTTGCTGATTTGCTCTGCGAACCAAAACCACTAATGTGACAAGTATGAGTGTAAGTAAGAAGATTCCGAGCCCCATAGCAGTATTTGTCGAACCCACTGCCCCTCCAAGAAGAACTGATTCGACATCAAAATAATTTTGCGAGATGAGACCGCTCCAAAGAATATTGCAAGAACGGTCATTTCCTGAGGAGGAAATATCTAATTCCCATGTATCTCCGGTAACGTGCTTTGCAGAACCTGAAGTGCAACTTATTGTGGTATTCTCTGCGTCAACTTCTACAACATTATCAAACATGTCAACGCCATTTATTCTCAAGAGAACTGTATCACCTTGAGCAATGCTTTGGTCTTCAATTGATGATTCAAGTCGAACTGCAGAACCAGGTTCGACAATGAGTGGAATGCTGTGTGAGGCACCGTCTTGAGTCATTTCAAGGGTGTAGGTTCCCGCAGTCTGGCCGATAAAATCCCAATACCCATTTCCAGAGGAGGACGCTTCAAGAATCCCATACTGACTTTCCAATACTGAAACAACCTCTGTTGATGGCGCAAGGTTTCCGTGCGCATCGATTGTTTGGATGAATAACTCACGGGCAACGCCTGCTTGAACAATGAGCCCATCTTCATGGTCTGTGACTAAGTTTCGGGCGTCACCTGCCACAACAGTCAAGCGAATGGTTGCAAAAACACCATCAGCATTCGCTCTGATTTCATGTCCTCCAGTCGTCGTAGGAATCCAATGAAGGTCAGAAAGTAAAATGTCAACTGTTGCATCTTCCCCGTCAACTGTCCAATTCAATCGTATTGAATCCAAGGAATTGGAGTAGGCATCATAGAACATAGGTTCCAGCGCTAATGAAGTATCTGAAGGCAAAATAGCACCCTCTCCATTCAACTGAATAAACGCCAGCTGGCCCGGCTTCGATTGCATTTGGAACACTGGCTCAAAACGAGTTTCTGTCGAAAAATCGAACCAAGAGCCTTCAATTCTCCAGATCTCAACTTGTTGTGGGGTTACAGTCGCATAACCGTTGTATTCAGTGAAGAGAGATTCATTACCGTTCACCACAGTAAGTGAACCTTCAACCAACCATTCGTTGCCGATGACGTCAACTGCATGAAACACAATCGTACTCTGTTCACCGGCTACCATAGCAGATGATGATGAGAGCTTCAAAGTGGTGTCAATCGCGTTTCCATGAACGACTTCAACCATGAGAGTCGAAACGACGCCATCGTCGACTACCCGAAGTTCATGCATTCCCATGGCGCCTGGCGTCCAATAAACGGCGTTATTACTCGCAGCTAATCCTCCACTGGTTACACTGAAATTTTCAAGTGGAGGGGTGATGGTACCTGTGTAACCTTGGGAATCAGTACGCAATGCAGCGACTTCATACGAGGTACCAGCAGTAAAAGTTGAATCGGTAGATAGGACAACAACTTGCGAAATGGCAGCATCTGCTGGAACAACTCGAATTGTTCCCATACCTGTTACATTTCCAGCAGCAACCGTAACGTTCCACAGACCCGGATGGGTTGCTGTAAACCAACCAGATGGCAATATACTGCCATTTTCAACAGTCCAAACTCGATTACCTGCTTCAGTAATGTTCATCGCGAAGCCATTGATGTCAAGTAGGTGAGGGGTAATAAAAATCGCCTGACCACTGCGAACCTGTAAGCCTTCTTCAATTACAAATTCATGCGGAGAACCAGCGGAAACTTGCATCACTGCTAAATGCTCCATTTGGTGAAGTCGGACTCGAAGACTGTATTCGCCGACATCTTCTGGTGTCCATGAAGGACTACCTACACCAACATATTCTCCATCAACAGTCCAAACCGCATTTTGAGAGAGTTGTGCATTTCCTCGAGCGTCGAGAAGATTTGCAGTGAGGGTAACGGGAACCAATACATGGGCACTCATACTCGTAATCTCAAGAGACTGACCAACACCTGGCGTTACGGTTACATTTAACGAACCAACAAGACCGTTATGCCGCGCTTCAATAGTAATCATACCTGAGTTCCACGGATAAAATGTTCCATCTGGTGAAATAGAGCCGTTCGAACAACTCCAAACAACATCTCCAGCGACTAAATTGTTCACTGAGTCATACAATTCAGCCGTAAACATTGCCACTTCATCCGCAGTCATCGTTGTGACTGGAGCACTAATTTCAACTCGAACCGCAGTACCTGCATAGTTCAAGTCAGCCCCTTCATCGAGTGATTGTGAAGAAAGAGCAAGATGCAAACCATGGGATGTGAACAAAAGAATGCACAGGGCGAAAACCATGTGACTCCAGAGTCGATTTCCAATTGTCATAATTACACCTTCAACTTCAACATCTATCAAAGATTTGGAAACTTAATCCGTCCATTCGCCCCATTCCGTGTCGCCTTCTTGGCGGTACCACCACGTGCCGTTTTCATCTTCGGCCCATTCGGTGCCATCGTCATCGACTCGGTGATCAACCTGCCAAGATGTATCTTCAGCCTGTGGTGATATTTCAGGAACCGGTTTCGTAACAGCGGGAGCAGGGCCAGTTGGACCAGGAGCAGGTCCTGATGGTCCATCATCCTGATCATCATCGTAATCGTCATCATAATCGTCATCATAATCAGCATCGCCACCACGAAGCATTGATACAAGTAAACCAACAATGACAAGAGAAACGATTCCAATTAGACCTGCGCCTACATAGTACAGCGGGCCGCCAGCCTTGAAGAAACCACCAACATTTCCAACGACTTCCACATTACGTTCTTCTGTTACTGAACCTGCAGTAATTGTGACTGTTTGTAGACCGTCATCAAGCGTGACAATATTCCAAACACCTTGACCCTGGTTCAAGACTTCAGCCCGTCCCGTTGCATCAACATCAGCACTGGATGGAATTGAAATCGGGTTGAGGTATTCATCGAATGCCTTTACAGTAACTGTAAAACTGCCGAGTTGGTCCACAGATTCAGAAGACAATTCAATTGTGAGTGAATCAACGATATAGAGAGCATCAACAGAGATATTTGCTGAATTGCCAACGATACCCGTTGAATAATCAAGAGTATGCGGACCAGCAATCGTAGCCTTAAATGCGTAACTTCCCTCATTTGAACCGGCAGTGATATTCTGAACGGCAACGCCATCCTCGGTCCATTCTACGAGTTGTGGGAAGGTATTGCCATCGCTATCTGTTCCAGTCACTACGATGTTAATCATTCCACCAGCTGTTTGTTGGCTGGTATCGAGAACTGCCAATACTGAGACAGCCTGTCCGTGATGAACGGTCATGGTTACTGTATCTTCAATGTTGAAAGCAGATGCGGAAATACTCCAGTTACCAACCACTGTAGCCTCCCAGCGCATGTTATTTTCGACGAGTGAATCTGTAATGACTTCGACGTCACCGGAATCAAGGTTCGTAAGAGTCCATGTCAAAATACCTGAGTCAATTGAATTGGTGTCAAGATCTGTTAGCGCAGAAGAGAAGTCAATGTACTCATCAGCAGTAATGTCAAAGGCAGAACTTGTCGCACCATCAGCTCCAGAGGCAGTGACTACAACAGATGCTAAATCGCCCTGAGAAACCGTAACATTGAGACTCACTTGATGGGTTGTGATTCCGTCGTTATATGTTGCAGTAATCAAATAAGGCGTCGATGAAGAGAGATACGGAACAAATGTGGTCTCATCGCCTGAGAGTTGCTCAAGCACCGATTGATCGGTCCAGTCTGCATGTGTAATCGACCAATCAGCAGAAATAATCCAACGGTTGTCTTTCTGGTCGTAGGCTTTGACCTTCACATCAAGGATATCATCTGCAGTGATGTCAAATGATTCCCATGTCGAAACATTGTTGTCGACAATAAGAATGAGCGACACAATTGCACCTTCCTGAACTGCAATCGTAATTTGAGAAGATACGGTCTCATAGGTCGCCTCGAGAATCTTAGCACCTCGTGATTGTGGAGTCCACTTTGCTGGCGCACCAACAGTCAATTGTCCATCTTGAGTCTGCAACCAGTTTTCTTGTGGAAGAAGAACTGGTAAGCGGTTTCCGCGAACATCGATACGAGTTGTGTTGATCCAAACATGGTCGTCGGCAGTAATCGAGTATGAGGATGCATCCAATTCTAAACTCGCCATCTGTCCATGACCAACGAGAATCGTCAAGGTTCCTTCAGCACCCGATGTCGAAGTGAGATTCAAATGCCACTCACCGACATGGTCTGGGAAGTATTCTTGAGATGTTTCGCTGTAATTACCATTCGTAGTGCTCCACGTCAAATCACCTGCTTCACTCACATCGAGAATTTCGTTACCAAACTGGTCGAACAAAGTGTGACTCACAGCACACCAAATGCCTGCGGGGACTGTACCTTCGCAACCATTCAATACAAAGTACGAAGCAACGCCAGTCTCAACTGTGATGGCAACGGTAATCATTTGAATGGACATATCAGGAGCTGTCCAAGAAACCTCTACGGTTTGGGAACCACTGGCATATGGAATAAATAGGCCTTCAGTAATAGGATCCATACTGCCATTACTTGGTAGGTAGTTAATCGATTGACCTGGGACAATGTTACCGTTTTGATCAATAATGTTTGCAGTAATCTGTAAACTGTCGTCAGCCGAAAGGGTTGCAGTCAATGGTTGAACGACCAAGGTTGCCGGTGCTCCGGGAGTAACAGTCACAATCTCTGTTTTACAGATGATTCCAAAGCATGCTGAAACAGTGTGTTGTCCGGTTGCGTGAGGTGTAAATACGCCTGTTTGTGAAATGCTTCCGTTACTTGCACTCCAAATAACCGGCGCATTGATTGGCATTGTCATGTAATCATAGGCAACATAAGAGAAACTCACCGATGTGTCGGCGTCCGTCGTAGGAGCAGTCGGAGTTAAAGCGATAGAGGCTGCATCTGTGTGGTTGAGCAAGATTTGAGGGCGGTAGTTCTCAGTAGGATTCTCACTTGAGATAAAGTTTGCAAGGAGAGTCCCACGGTTAGGAGTTGCAATGAGAACCCAAGAGTTGTCGTTGTCAATAAGCATTCCATGAACACCGATGTCAAACCAAATCCATCGATTGTCAGACATGTCGGTTTCAACAAATGTCGAAACCGGTGTTGCATCATAATCGACACCTGCCTGCATACCAGGCGCACCCCATGTGCCGGTTGCTGATGTCGAAGAGGCGTTCCAACTTGAAGATGATTGAGCCCATTGGGTGTTTAAGATTCTATGGACGCTGAACGTCATTTCAGTTGCTCCCCCCGTTGAATCCCAAGAATCAATGTAGAAACCGATGCTTGCAGAATGGATATTGGAATAAACCGGTAGTGGTACTTGGCTGTTATCGAGAGCAAACGTGAGTCGTGCTTCCAATCCGGAATTTGCGCCGAAGTATGTTCCAACTTCAGCATGAAGGGCGTCACCAAAATTGGTCTGAGGTGAGGCTTCACTGAGATGCGTCTCGCGGATATTGGTATGTCCGAATTGAGCAACTTCATTGCCTGTTTGGAAAGTGTAGGTATACGTCAGATCGTTATTATCCGTGTGATGAGGATCACCAATTGCAAAACTCCATCGTGAGGATGATGGTCCAGGAATTGATTGATTCACACCTTGGACCCACCAAGTAAACACTTCACCGGTAGTGAGTGAGTTTGCAAACCGGAAAGACGTCCCAGTGATTTCAGTCGATTCCCATGATTTGAATGTATAGACTCCGGTCTCATTTGCAATAGTTACAACATAACCGTTCGCACCCGAAACAGCCGACCAAGTAAGTACGGGCTTATCATCAGGTTGAAGTGTAGGTCCTGAGATGTTGTAGAGAATTGCACCGTCTTGTGGAGACGTAAGAACTGGTTGTCCGGGAGGTTGTATCCCATTGACGTTATCGACATACTGAACGATTAAGCGTGGACGGAGTGATTCGTTTACCGCCTCAGAAGAATGGAACGAGTGACTTGTCGAAGGACTGCCCACTGTCTTCAAAAGCACGGTCATGGTAAGGTTTCCATTCGCCACATTGGATTGAGCTAAACTGGTTAAATCCCATTCAACCCAACCTGATGCAGGAGAAAGTGTTAGCGTCGAACGAGTGATTTCGCTCGATAAACAAGACACGCTGGTATTCCAAGTAACGGCGTTTTCATTGAATGACGAGCAAGCATGGGCCGAAATTGTTGTCGAAGAAGTTCCAGTGACACTCGTCCGATAGAGGTTGAGCAGCATCGAGGTAGGTGTCATTGCAGAAGGCCAAGCCATTGAACTTAGATCGAACTCAAGGTAGACCTGGCTTTCACCTGTTCCCGAAGCAGAAGTCCCGAGATTGAGGAGCGTTGACGAACCCATGTTCGTGGCTGATGAGGACGAAACCTCTGCATCAGGTACAACTGGTAGAAGCCCAGTATCCGTAAAAATAGAGCCACGGTTGACAAATACAGTGTAATTTCCTAAACCATCGGAGTAGCCTTGGTCCTCAGGAATGCGGAACTTCTGAACGTTTGACCAATGCCCTATTCGGCTATCTTGGTCGCCACGGACACGCCAATATCGCCAATAGTCGCCTTTATCCAAATCAGTTGCAGTCATAGTAAGATTCTGTGCATCCCATGTGACATTAAATTCAGAACCATTGCTAACTGAATGAGAATCAAAACACTCGAGATCCAAGGTCATTCGCTCGTTAGATGCTCCACACAACACCCATTGAGTTTGGTTGGTGTCGCTGGATGACCAGTTTCCGTCAACCACATCAGTACCGTCAGGGGTAGGTGAAGAGAGATTCCAAAGTGTAGAGCCATCAATTGGATGCAAATTTGTTGGACTCGTTGGAGACCAAGGCGTTGTTAATTCATAGGTCATCGTTAGTTTCGGACGGTCCGATATTCCAGTATATTCACTGCTGGCAATGTAATATGTGCCGTCCACGGTACCATCTATTTCTTCTGGCTGAATGAGGATGTTCAGGCTTTCTTGTCCACGTTCAATAGCGTGTTGTAGCATAGAAGTAACGTTAATTTCAAACACACTTGAGCCGTTAATCCAAAAACCGCTCGTTTCAGGAATCTGAGAATCTGGAGAATGGTATGCACCAGTTCCAAGCCAGGAAGTGGTATTGTTACCGGGGTGAGCCCAACTCGAGGATTCATCCCATCCAGTAATCATTTCTGAAACAGTAACAAAGATTTCATCGCTACCGGAAATTACGGTTATTTCAAGAGTAGCGTTATTGATTTCATATGAGTTTGGCAGAGGAAGAGTAGAGAAATCAATTTCCATCAATGTCGTGGAACGCAAAATACTGTTTGTTGGACTTTGACCAACCGCTAAATAACCAAAACCACCGTTATTCGCAAATGCATTACCTTGGTCAAGAGTTGTATCTTGTGTAAGAATCGGATAATTTTCATCCTCAACCATTGAACCGTCTTGGAAGGAAACCCATGCATGTGTTGAGTCTATTTCAGATGATTCCGTATCGGGAATGTGGAACAGTGTCGAGGTGCTTTGAGGACCTATCATTCCCGACTGTATCGGTTGAACTGTCCATCGAATCGTTTGAGCGTGCGTCAGTGATGTAGAAGGCGTAAAGGTGAGGTTTGTCAAGTCAAACATCGAGGAGTCCACACGTGAATCATAGGTGTAACGGCCCGCCATATCATCGCTTGCGCTCTCAAAGATATGGATTCTCCATGCATCGACATTCGATGAATTGTGAGACCAAGTAAACTCTGGAACGTAATTCGGTAGCAGAGCATGCGATGACAGATCCCAAGAGATTGAATTGTTGGCTGGTGCGAGATTCACTCCAGTGGTTACGGGCACAGGAGAAGTACCATTCGACCATGTCAAATTGAGCCATGGGTGTTGACTGGAAAGACCTTCTGTTGAAGTAAAAGTGACGACATTAGGGCCGTTCGAATAAGAGGTTATGTCGTTGGATGCATAGAGTGCCAATGAGAGATATGAGATACCAGAATCCAAAGCAGATTGAACAGCTTCGCTTACATCCCAAGTCATCCAATCAGCGTTGACAGATTGTTGTAAATCGACATATGGCCCGATGTCAACCCCGATGTCACGACCACCGAGTTGTGACCAGTTGTTGGTGCCGTCATATGTGGTGTCGTTTGCACCAGTGGTCCAGTTTTGATAGACTGGCCGGACTGCAATAGGCTC
>CEQX01140179.1_pt1 | contig 43882 bp, 43 predicted proteins | sample 356261 | NCBI WGS metagenome assembly CEQX01 (sample SAMEA2621076, study PRJEB7988) | marine metagenome | isolation source: saline water (ENVO:00002010), including | reverse complement strand
GTGGATTGTAATTGCCAGCCCATACCGGTAGGGTCTTCTTCAAAATCTTCAACAATCTTACCTTCAAAATGGATACCATGCACAGAAGGAACTCCTCCGGCTTGACTCTTCATGTGAATGCTGAGACGGGCACTGGGATACGTCTCCCAATCAATCATACCCAAGTCGATTGATTTTGCAGTCGAATGTTCGAACCCTGGAATAGGTTGCGATGTAGATGCATCAAGGAGTTGCCACTCAAGAATTTCTCCGGCAGGAACCTCCGCATCAAGATGGAGATATCCAAACGTGCGCATTTCTCCCTGACCGAGTGTAGAAGGGCTGAATGGAGCGGAAGTCCAGTTTCCTTCGCCTGAAGACACACCCGTCCCACTCGGCATTACAGACACGTCATCAACATTCCAGCCGTCATAATTGATCGAGCTGTCAGTAGTTCCAATGCCAAATCGAACTTGGAATGATGGGTTATTCGCTACATAGTTGGTAATGCTAATTGTTTGAAGAGAAAAAGAACTGTCTTGGGTATAGCCTGATGAGTAAACCGTAGCCCATGCCCCGTTAGCTCCTTTTACGGCGACATAGGCATGATCCCAAGTCGCACTTTCAATGCTGAGACGTTTCATGAATGAGAGGTCCCAAGAACCGGAACATGAAGAGCAATTCATGACGGGAGAGGTTGCCCATATGGTCGTCCCAAGTCCGTTAGGATAGTTTCCATTGTAGGTGTAAATGGCCTTACTTCCACTGCTTACACCGTTTGTTGGACCAAGAACAGTATCGTAACCCCAAAGCCAAGCAGGTGTGCCAAGTGTCCATCCGTGATTTGCATTTTCAAAGTCCCATTCCCAGCCTTGGGGTAGAATCGTCAAGGATGAACCGTTGACATCAACGCCATCATACACGGTGTTACGTGAAAAATCAAGAGATTCGGTAAGTGAGTATCCGGTTGAAGAGGCTAAGTTTGCTGAATCAATGTCAATATCCAGAGATTGTATTGCTGATCCGTCAAGAATGCCCAGTCGCGTATTGGTATTGGCGCCGTCTGGAAATGAACCGATTGACAGAAGGTTTGACTGACCCATCTGAGTTGGAGCGTTGGAAGGATTTTCAATAACAGCAAGAGATTCCTCAACTTCAAGAGTGTATCCTTGCAATAATGTGGAGAGAACAAAAAGGGCAACTACTGCGATGCAACGAACTGGCGTGGCTCGCACTAACCCCATGTTACACACACGCCCACTGGTAGGTCAAAAGTCTTCGGCCATGAAATCATCATCCCGTAGGGATGGATTTGATTTTACTCTTCTTGTCGCAATGCTCAAGGGCTTTACAGAGAAACATTGATCATGACCGATGTAGAGATGCTCAAAAAGGAAGCCGGAATCGCTGCCTGCTCCTATGTCCGCAGCGGCATGAAAGTTGGCTTAGGGACGGGCTCTACCGTCAAACATACCGTCGTTGAATTAGGACGCATGATGGCCGAAGAAGGGCTGGAAATAATTGGAGTCCCAACCTCTCTGGCAACAGAAAAACTGGCCTTAGAAGTTGGAATCCCATTGGTCGAACTCTCGGAAATCGACGGGCTTGATGTTGTGATCGACGGTGCGGATGAGTACGACCCTCATTTCCAACTCATCAAAGGCGGTGGTGCTGCGCTCTTACGCGAAAAAATAGTGGCGCAGGAATCCGCAGGAATGGTCGTTGTTGCAGATGACAGAAAGCGCGTTGCTACGTTGGGTGCCTTCCCCCTTCCAATCGAAATCACTCCGTTTGCTCATCAAGCCACCATTCGAGTTCTCGGTCGTATTCTTGATTGTCGGGTGAACTGCAGAATGGCAGGAGACAATCCTGTGATAACCGATAACGGAAACATGATCGCTGATGCACACTGTGGGCCCACAATCCAAGACCCTGAGGGAATGGAAAGGAAAATTCTCAACATCGCAGGCGTCGTCCAAGTTGGCTTGTTTAACAATATGTGTGATGTTGTCGTACTTGCTGGAGCGAATGGTGTCGAAACGTTCGTGAATCCGAATGGACGCATGAAATGAACTTCTATCTCTCAATGATTAAATACGGGTGGTTCGACCGTTTAGTTGGGCCTGTAGCTTAGTCAGGTAGAGCGATGGACTCTTAATCCATCGGTCGCGGGTTCGAACCCCGTCAGGCCCGCCATTCTTTGGTCACTCATCGCTTAGAATGCACATCCCAAGCAACTGATTGCGGTGGATTCGACCAAAATTATGGGAATCATCACTTGCGGTAGGATCGGGATTGTCACCAACAAGAAAAACCATATCCATTTCAATCGATTGAACTCTCTTGACAATCTGAACCTCAGGGTGAAAAGGATGAACCGTCAGCACGACATCTCCAACAACGGGTTGTTCGCTGTCAAATGGATGCAGCGAAAAGACGGTTCCACTCGGAAAGGTTGGCCACATGCTATCGCCCGAAATTCGAACTCGGACCGGCTTCATTTCTGAACCTCAACTTGCTCGAATCCAAGGAACTTCACGGCCCTTTACGGACCAGAACATGTGATGAATCGCTTCGATGGCGTCCATGAGTTCTTGGGCGTGTTGAGTTGAAACTTCGACTTTGCAGGCACTGCACAATTTCGCAGCATTCCAGAAAGTCGTGTGAAGCTCAGGATGAGCCTCAAGATGCATTGGTTTGAAGAAATCAGTCCATAAGACCAGGAGTTCATCCTTGCACTTTTGAGCTTCTTCTTCTTTAATCGATGCATAGCGACTCATCGTGTTGAGATACGTTGCTGAACTGGAGTTCTCTGCGTGATTTTCAGCGAGTGCAAGCATTTTCTTCGTCATCGATTGAACTGCTTCACCGGCAACTCGAGCACTTGCAGGGTCATAAACTCCACAAGGTCCGTCGCAATGTGCAGAGGCTTCAATCAGTGTAAATGGTGTGTCTTCCATGACACTCGCATACTGAACTGGCATATCAATATGTGCTAACAGAATTAGACCACAATAGTCGTTCCTGCTTCTCCACGGAGTGCCAGTAAAGCATCTCCAGGCTGACACAAAATTGCAGAAAGTCCAGGTCGATGAAGTGCTGCCTCCATTAAACTGCCAATCTTCGGCGCCATCGAACCTGCGGGAAATTCTCCTTGTTCCATATACTTCTCACATTCATCCAATGACAGTGTGTTGTGAATTTTTTCATTCTCGCCGCCAAAGTCAGTTCGAACGGCATCAATCGCCGTTGAAATAATGAGTGCATCCGCCTCTAATTCGATCGCTAAGAGTGCGGAAAGTCGGTCCTTATCGATAACGGCAGGAACCCCGGTGTAGTGTTCACCATTTTTCACGATGGGTATACCTCCTCCACCTCCACAAAGAACGACCGCATGTAGTTCAACTAATTTTTGAATCACAGGTAGATCAATTACACTCATGGGCAGCGGACTGGCAACTACACGACGCGGCCCTTGTATCGTTTCTGCGATATCCCAATCAGCAGACATGACCGTTTCAGGAGAGAGAATTGGTCCGACCGGTTTCGTTGGAAAACTGAATCCATTGTCTGCTCCATTGACGAGCACTCGCGTCAGCACGCATGCAGTGCGTTCGGGGCGTCTTCTACGTCGCAAAATTGAATCTAAATTCAAAGCTAATGAATGTGCAATCATACCTTGAGTTGCAGCTACCCATGCATCCATTGATTGAGTTTGCTCGGTGTCTAATTTCATGAGATGACCGACTTGTGGCCCGTTCCCATGCGTAAGAACAACGCCCCAACCGGCTTCTAACAAGTCGATGACATCGGACATAACATGTGCCAAGACTTCTGCACTCGTGTCGACTTCCTTGGGAACCGGCGATGAGAGAGCATTACCACCAATTGCATAGACCACGATTCGTGCCACACTTGCTCTGCGATGTTGAAAGGGTTTGACCCTTTGCATTCAATCACTCAACTATGAAGGGTTTTGTAGCCCTCGACCATACCCCCATTGGGGAGACATTGAATTAGAGAAGGCTACAGCAAGCGACAGGTGCGAGCATGGTAAAGGCCATTTGGATTGGAGATGTTCAGGCAGGAAAGTATGACGACCAAGAGGTCGAACTGAAAGGCTGGGTTAAACGTGAGCGTGGAAGTAATAAAATGCGATTTATCGTTCTTCGAGACTCTACCGGCCACATACAATGCGTTGTCAAGAAAGATGCAATTGGTGAAGAATTGTTTCAAGAAGTGAAAAATGTACTCATTGAAACCTCAGTCATCATTACCGGTGTTGTCAACGCCGACGAGCGTGCTGATGGGGGCCATGAACTCATTGCAACCTCCTTCAAAATCATTGGAGCTGTAAATGCTGAACGTCCTTTTCCGATAAATAAGGAAGCCTTGGAAGCAGCAATTGACGAAGATGGCGAACTGATGCCGGGTGGGTCAGAATTCCTCCTCGATCACCGACACCTCTACCTCCGAACAAGTCGAATGACATCAATGCTCAAACTACGCAGTTCTGCTTTTGGTGCGATTCATTCATACTTTCGGGATCAGGATTTCATTGAATACCAAGCCCCGAACTTTGTGACAGGTGCTGTTGAAGGCGGTTCAACATTGTTCGAAGTTCCTTACTTTGGTCGCTCTGCTTACCTTACGCAATCATGGCAACTGTATGCAGAGGCTGCAATGCCAGCACTGGAAAGACTCTACACAATCGCACCCTCATTCCGAGCTGAAAAATCTCGAACACGACGCCATCTCACTGAGTTCTGGCATGCGGAAATGGAAATGGCATGGGCTACCAACGCCGAAATTATGGAGCATGGTGAAGGCGTAGTGCGGCATGTGGCTCGAACATTACTGGAAGAACAAGAACAGGAACTTACCTCACTTGAACGCGACTTGGATTTAATTGCACGATATGCAGACAATCCTTACCCACGAATGCGATACGATGAGGCTGTAGAAATTTTGCAAGCAAAAGGAGATGATGTCGAATGGGGCCAAGATCTTGATTACTCAAAGGAAAAAATATTGACTCAAGATTTTGAGGTACCGCATTTCCTCACACATTATCCAAAGATAGCAAAGCCGTTCTATCATCGAGTTGACCCCGATGATGAAAACTATGTTCTGTGCCACGACTTGTTAGCCCCTGAAGGCTATGGGGAGATTATTGGTGGTGGAGAGAGAACATGGTCTGAAGAAGAAATCCTCGCCCGATTAGAAGAGGAAGGAACCGATAAAGAACCCTACCAATTCTACATTGACACTCGTTCATATGGCGGCGTCCCTCATGGAGGATTCGGATTAGGTGTTGACCGAGTTGTCAGTTGGCTGGCTGGGGCATCACACATTCGTGAAGTCATTCCTTTCCCTCGAACGAGTCGACGCGTAACTCCTTAGGTGATTCAATGGCCGAAGCAATCGCTCTGGGATGCGGACTTGTTGGTCGATTTGTCATTGAAAGGTTACTCGAATACGGTCATAAAATCACCGTACTCGATTTGAAAATCCCTGATGAACTTAAATTGAAAAAGGGCATTGATGCACGTCAGGGAGACGTGTTTGAAAATATTGCTCAACTTCCACAGAAGTCTCTTGTCATCAACATGCTTCCAGGCCGTATTGGTGACCGTGTAAGGCCACTGTTACTCGAATCGGGACACCAGATTGTTGATCTTGCATTCACTGCGGAAGACCCACATCAATACCAACAGTTGGCAGTGGAAAATGAGGCCGTTCTCTTATGGGATGTAGGAATTGCACCTGGCATGTCGAACATGCTCGCAAAAAAAGCATCTCAACTGTTTGGACATTTGGATCTTGTGACAATTAAAGTTGGAGGAAATCCAACCATCCCTGACACTGATTGGTCATACATGGCTCCATTTTCTCCTTCTGATGTCATTGAAGAATACACTCGGCCAGCTCGGATAAAAAGTGAAAATGAAATTTGTGAAGTTCCTGCAATTACGGATCGACACATGATTCAGGTTGATGGATATGGAGAAATGGAAGCCTTCCTCACCGACGGATTACGAAGTGTTTTGACGACCATTCCTGCTTCAAACATGAAAGAATATACGGTTCGATGGCCGGGACATATCGAAAAATGGTTGAATGAATCGGAATCCCTAACAGAAGAGGAACTTCTCAATGCGTGGAAATTTGACCCTCTGCGTAAAGAATTTACATGGCTGGAAGTTATTGCAAAATCTGCTCGGCAGCAAAAACGATGGGTTGTTCAAGATAGCGGAAAAAATGGCGACGGTTCGATGGCTCGCACAACTGGGCTGGTCACCGTAGCATGTGCATTACAATTCATGAACGATGGCCCACTGAACGGGTGTGGTTTGTCACCGGGAGTCCATCCTCCTGAAGCATTAAATGAACAATCGATTGATGCTATCATCGAGATGATGAAACTGCATGGAGTTCAATTTACAGAATACTAAAGCATCGCTTCGCCGCAATTTGGACACGGCATTCCTGGAATAAATTCGCCAAGTAAAAAGCCACAGTGCAAGCAAATCGAAGTGATCATATCATCGCCGAGCATGGTGCAAAGTCAAGGTCACTCTTCATCAAGTTAGCGTTCAAGTGATGAAAAATACTCATCGATTTTTTCCCCTACGATGAGAAGGTTCTTGTCTTCAATTACCATTGATGCATGCTTTTTAGGACGATTATCCCAGGGATTAAAGCAAATTGAAAATCCTGATTCTTGGAACATAGCGATGTCACCTGCAGAATCTCCCACCGATGCTGTTGCTTCCTTGCTTACCCCTAATCGACGCTGGAGCATCTGAACCACAGAGCCTTTACCATCCATCTGAACTTGATATCGTCCAAAATCATCGAGTTCATATTCGCCGTTCGGCAAAGGATTGCCCAACAGCCAACCGTTGGTAAAGACGTGCAAACGGGTGTCCAAACCGTCGGCAAAACGTTGAGATGTATAGGGGTCAATTCCTCCCCATCGCCGGGCCCAAGGTGTCGTACATGGGAACTGGGCTGCTATGTCACGAGCCGTCTGTTGTAAGCCACCACTTACTATGGCAACGTGGTAGTCTTTGTCGAGCAATCCCTGGATAAATGGTTTCCAATTTTTCATCATAGGCATGCCTTCCATACACGCCCGTAGTTCCGAATCTGTCAGGGGTGGAAGTTCTGGTGAACGACTTTCTTTGATGAGAGCAATATCAAGTTTAATCCAGTCCCATTCATCCAGTAAACCTTGGTTATACAATTCGAAGGATTCATCGTTTGAAATCCCTAAGTTGTCGTAGACAAATTGCCATGTTGAAAGATGATCGACGAGAACCCGGTCCATATCAAGACAGACTAATCTCGCAGATTGACCTCCTACCATCTTAGGCACTTCCTCTTACTCCTTCAAGAATCAATCGCTCACTGGTCGCGAGTAGGCCAGTTATACTGGGATTGGATTTGTTCGACCTGTTTTCCCATAATGTAGAGTATCAATGCAACCATGATACCAAACAATCCAATCAATGTCATAGCAATAGTTGCAAGTGTCACGCCAATTGAAGTTGAGTTCAATTCTTCAAGAGCACCAACGAGATTTCCCGATAGCCTGTAACCAAGAATAAACAAAACACTCCCCGGAATCCCAAACAAGAGTAGGGGGTGCTTTGTTTCAAGCATCCAGTAGAACAGCTGCGCAAATCTTGATGCTGTTGCAAGCGATTCACGTTGAGGGAGGCTGACATTCGAGCGAGCCTCTACAATTCGTACTCGCAAATTTTCATCCAATTCCGATGTTCTTGCCAGCGGTCCGAGATATGCAATCGCTTCCATCCCTTCGTGAGTTAGGACAATATGTTGGATGGATACAGAACTCAGGACAAGTTCATCCACAGAATCAACTTTTGCGTCCTCTACATGATGTGAAAAGTGGACATCCCAATTCTCACGTGCCCGGTTTATAGATAATGGAAGATCACGCAACTTCCAGTTATCGGTAACTGAAATTACAAGTGTTGAATCCATTTTTTCTAAGTTTGAATCTAAAAGAAATGACGTGATATTTTGGATGTTCGGTTCACTTTTGAAATGAAGGACCTCACAACCAATTTCTTTCGCATACTCCACGGTCGAATCTTTTGAACCAAGGTCCATCAAGACCACTTCATCGGCTCCCTCTCGACCTCGAACGACAAGTGAGACAAGTCTCAACTCGATATCTCGAGCCATGAGTATGATGCGCAAAGATTGGCGAGCCACATACCCTGTCCTGCGTAACTTCATATCAATCTCTCGCTGATTCTTAACCGGAGAACCCGTTTTAGATTTCAATGGAATGTTGCCACATGTTCTTTGCCTATGACTGGATGGCAAGAGTGTGAAGCGTGGATACAGTATTGGAGTTGTCATCCCTGCAAAAAATGAGGAGCGTTTTATTGAGGCGGTTGTAAAAACACTGCCTGAGTATGTTGACTTAGCGGTAGTCGTCAACGACGGTTCAACAGATTCGACTCGAGATATTCTCGAAGAAATCGATGCGCCTGTCGAAATGCATTGTATTCATCTTGCTGGTGAAGGTGTAGGTGCAGCAATCGATGCAGGACACCGCTACTTGCTGGAACACTGGGAGACTGAGATGTTCATCAGCGTCGTCTTGGCTGGCGACGGGCAAATGAATCCAGATGAGATGGAGTTACTTCTTGAACCACTTCTTCAACAAAGAGCGGAACATTCGAAAGGAAATAGATTCGCTCATCACCAAAGTTTGCAAAAAATGCCTTTACTGCGTCGGATGGCGAGCAGAGTTCTCTCGTTCTTCACCGGCCTTGCTTCGGGTCAGGTAACTCCAGACCCGCAGTGTGGCTACACTGCGACGCACTGCGATGTTCTTAGGGAGTGGAATTGGGATGATTCATGGAAGGGGTATGGATATCCTAATTTCTGGTTGATTCGACTCTCTTCACTTGGTGTTCGTATTGCACATGTACCTGTTGAAGCAATTTATGGAGAAGAAAAATCCGGCATACGAAAATTAAGGTTTTTTCTGAGTGTTGGACTTATGATGGGCTACCGACACCATAAGCGAAACATTTCATGGATATTCAGTAAAAGGGTCACGCCTCATACTCTCTTCGCTGGAATCGCATATGCCATTGGATGGATCGCACTACTGCCAGGCATCAGTACCGATCTTGAAAGAGAGATTGTTAGCCGTGGAATGAATCCGATTTTCCTTACGCTCGCTGCTTGGATGGTTGCGCACGTTTTTGACAAGGGAGCAACTCGAACGGTTCAGGAGTTGCGACAAAATGCGAAGGCTCGACAAAAGACGTAAACCGAGAAAGGCGCATGTTCGTCACATATTGGTAGCTTCAAAACCGGATGCACGTGAAATTCTCGGCCACATCAATTCCGCTCGTAACCCATTAAAAATGTTCAAAAAAATGGCCAAAAAATACTCAAATTGTTCCAGTGCAAGCAAAAAAGGCGACCTTGGTGAGTTTGTCGAAGGGCAGATGGTCCAGAAATTTGAGGATGCAGTGTGGGCTATGGAGCCTGAAACGATACCAGATTCATACGTCAAAACCCAATTTGGATATCATCTCATTTGGGTCCATGAGATAATTCTACCAGAGTAAACCTCTCAGTAAGCCACAGATGGTGGGCGATCCAGGATTTGAACCTGGGTCCAAGCGTCCCAAACGCCCGAGTATAGGCCAAGCTAACCCAATCGCCCCTTGCAGTCCTCGCCACGGCGTCTTACCTATGAAGTTCACTCAAGGAGTTGCCAGCAATCAGTATTGAGGCGAACGAGAAGACCTTGAGACTCTGCTAAATCGATGAGGTCTTGCACATCAAGAGAGTTACCACTTTTTTCAAGAATGGGTATGATACTCTTTCGTGTCACAATTCCGTGTTCATCTTTAGCATCAAGAAGTAACTTTGGAAGACCTTTGAATGAAATTTGCTCTTCTGGTTGGAAAAGAGCATCATTTTTCTCAAGTCGCTTGCGCAACATGTCTCGTAATTCTTCAGGAGTATTCGCAAGTGCAACTTCGATTCTTAATTCAGCAGCAGTGGCAACGGTAGCAACGATCTCAGCATCGGAGGGTAATTTCTGACCACAATGTGGGCATGAACGACCTGTTTTCCGATGGCCGTGACATGTCGAACAAGCACTGCATCGAATGACATTCCAACCAGCACCGGACATAGTAGTACTTCATGGCGAGGGTACTTCAAGACTTCTCAAAGAGAGAAATCAGTATTTGTTCGACGTGAACCAGGCCGAAGAGCAGGAGCAGCAGGTGCTTTGACATCAACTCTTTTTTGAGCAGATTCAGTGGCTTTACGAGTCAATGCACCTCGGACTGGTCCAGTTCCAGTTCGTGCCCCAAGAGAGAGTGAATTGGGTAGAATCAAAGCAGCCATAGCAACACCATGGTGATCTGCTGCTGCAGTAACTTCATCGACAGCGATATCGAAAGAGATAATCTCAAGATCACGACTCGCCATTTTGTTTTGTAAATTCTTGCGAAGTATGAGAGTGGTTTCCTCATAATTGAGTTCGGTTGAAACGGTTGCTACAATAGCGCACTCATCTCCTTCTGGTGTGACGCATGCGGCCCATGCCACACCCGCACATGCTGAAGAACCACTCCATGCATATGCTGTTGCGATGTGGCATTCAACCAAAGAACCCATAGGGAGTGATTTTGGAGGTGTTGCTCCAAAACCGAGTGGTAACATAGCGCCCTTCATTTCGATTAATCGTGAATCACCAAGGCCGAGTTCAACCAAACCTTGGTCGTAGGCATCTTCGGCATTTTCACCCCATGGCGCGACGGCTGTCATAAGCCAACCTGGGCATGCAACATTGGACGAACGCTTACCATCTGACGAGTACATGATGTAGGTACAGATGCAACGGGTTCATGAAGAACATGGTCGTGAGCGTTGTTATGGCAACCATTTCACGAAGACTCCTCGTTGTGGCGGCCATTTTGCTCATTTCAGTTGGAATCGCAATAAATATCGCCGATGGAGGAAGTACCTTATTGGTTGCCGCTGCAGGGTTTACACTGATTTTCGCCATACTTGCATGGTCTCTTTTTGACGTTTCCTCGAAGGCGTCCAAAGTATATGGTTCAACGCCAATACAATCCGAATATTCGATTGGAAAACCACTTGGTGAATTGCAAAGTGAACATCAGGAGCAAACGTTACCGGACCCTTTAGAATCGGGTTATGAAATCCCATTGATGTGATTACAGTAATCGAATCGTTTCGAGATTACTTGGTGCATATGTGCGACACTTGAATCGTTCACGCAATGTTTGGCCCAATTCATTCGATTTGAAATAATCACCATGGTGTAAAATAATCTTCTTTGGAGGTGGTTTGAGTTGGTCGACGAACTCCAATAATTGTCTTCGATCAGAGTGACCTGAAAACCCATCAATCGTGACCATTTCACAGCCAATTTTTACCATTTCAGTTTTACCGTTCACAATCATTGGAACTTCTCCGAAACCTTTCTGCAAACGACGGCCAAGGGTTCCCTCTGCTTGATAACCAACGAAACAGAGAGAATTACGGTCTTCATGAGCCCAGTGTCTAAAATACTCTACAACAGGTCCAGCGTTCATCATTCCAGAGGTTGCCAAGACGATGCAAGGGGAACTGTCCATAAGGATATTTTCTCGTAATTCTCTACTCTTGACTGGGCGGAACCACTCGTTGCTGAACGGATTACCATCATCGTCTTTCAAAATTGACTTTCGCAGACTGCTTACTAAGAAATCGGGGTGAGCGGCATGAATTGCTGTGGCTTCTTGTATCATTCCATCCAACCAAACAGGTACTGGCTTCACCGTTCCTGAGCGGAACAACTCATCGATAGCAATCATGACTTCTTGACTGCGCCCTACTGCGAAGACGGGGAAAATCATCTTTCCATTGCGAGCAAGCGTCCTTGAGACAATGTCTTTCAACTCCTGATTCGCTTCTTGGCGAGAAGGTTGGAAGTCACCGTTTCCACCATAAGTTGATTCAAGAACCAGCGATTCAACTCGCGGAAACCGTGAGTTTGCAGCCTCAAAAAGCCACGATTTCTCGAACTTTTGGTCGCCGCTGAACAAGAGATTGTGCTTTCCATTTCCGATGTGAAGATGCACTGCAGAAGAACCAAGAATGTGCCCTGCATTGGAAAATGTCATCTTGATATCGGGCGCAACATCTGTTGTTTCATCCCATTTCACATCGACAACATGTCGCATGCACATACGGATATCCTCCATATCATACGGAGCACGTTTTCCTTCTGCACCACCAATTTTGAGGTAATCTGTTTGAAGCAAAAGCATCAGATCTCGAGTAGGGGGTGTGCAATACACTGGCCCACGGTAGCCATACTTGAACAACACAGGTAACATTCCTGCATGGTCAAGGTGGGCATGCGTCAATATTACAGCATCTAATTTGTCAATAGGCAAAGCTTCAGGAGCGGTGAAAAACGGCATTGGCTCCGAATCGTTCGCAACATTGACACCAACATCAATCATAATTCGAGACTCATTGGTTGTCACGAGGTGACATGCTCGGCCAACTTCGCGATATGAACCCAATGCAGTGACCCGTGCCCATGCAGAACCTGGACGTTGAGGTCGGTGAATGTTGAGGCCGAAATCCTTCAACAGTTTTCTGCGTTCCTCAGCATGTGCGTGCCTGTATCCACGAATATCGTGGACCGTCTTCGAGATGAGAGGAGGGGTTCGTTCTACGGAGATGAGCCACCCCGACTTGTCACGTATTTCTTGAAGATGAGCACCTCTTCGGCCCACAGCATCACCAGGTTTCTTACATTGAACTGTGATTTCTCTGTAGCAAGCATCAAAATAAATTTGAGTGATATCAGCAGTCTCTGGAATGACTTCCCGAACGATTTTGGTCGCTTCCTCTTCTGATTTCATAATCGAGGGGTCGGGGCGCAAGACAATCTTTCGCTTGACTTTATGAGCGATTTTGGCAAGCAAACCGTCAACGGCAAGAATGCGATTCGGTTCTGGCGTTACCAAAGCAATGTTGCCGGCTTCTAATTCTACAGTGTAAGGTATGTCACGAGGGACAATCTTCTCCACCTGATCTTTCAACTCTTTAAACGATAGACGCATAATTTCACCCTGCCCGCGCTCGCACAATTACTGTGCACAAACTCTCCTTAGTGGAGTGCAGTGTTGAGCTGCGGGAGTTGAAGAACTCAAGCCAAAAGTTTTGCTATTTCTGCTTGAGAAATGGATACAAAGCCTTCTTTGGCGGTAATTACTGCCAAATCCATGCCGTTACCGGAGGCCGCATCACGCTGCCCCGATGCGTGAAGGGCGCGTGCCGCGAGTTTCAATGCATCGGTCCGGGACATGCCTTCGCTAAAGCCATCTTCAAGCACACCATACATGTATGGGGAGCCGGATCCGGTTGCACAGTAAGTGTCTGGAATTGAACCACCTGCAGAATCGATAGAATACACATGTCCACCCTCATCATCGACGCCAACAATGAGCAACTGGACCCAATGAGGACGGCCGGAGAGAATGTTTGCAGTAAGGGTAGCAGCTCCACGGACAGTCATCGGTTGTTGACGGCGGAGTTGGAAAAGTGCTACTTCTGCCGAGAGAGTTCGGGAAAGTGATTGGGCATGACCCACAAGACCAGCTGTTGTAAGAGCAAGGTTATCTCCAATCTTGAAGAGTTTCTGAACGCTTTTGTTCGCAATGAAATGGCCCATGGTCGCTCTGTGGTCGGCTCCGACGACGACGCCACCATCAAATGTAATCCCAATCGTACTCGTTCCGGTTTTCAATACATTCTGCTGTGCATCCATTGTCATCAATCCATTCTTTCGGTCGACACCTTTTGAACCTTGAGGCGCAAAATCACGGTACTCATCTACTCTTATGAACCCAACGAGTGATTCGGCAAACAATACAAGCCGTAGAAAAGAATGGCTTTACCGTATGTTTGATGGGAGTCTTCTTGAGGTGACTGTAACCTCCCGTGTTATGCGCAGGGGCAGGAAAGGAAAACGGGACGAAGCACAGTCTTCACTCGATGCCTTCACCAACGTGCAGAAAGAGCCAAAGCCGACTCAACCTCAACCGGTTGTTCCATCAATGCCCGACTTGGATGCATTGGCACGAGCGGATGAAAAACTGAGAAGTGCCGAAATGGAAAGCGTTCCAGAAACTGAAAACCAAGATGACGTCAAACCTTTGCAAACCTTTTCGATGCCAAGTATGGAGCAACCAAAACAACAAATCTCAACTTCAAGTGATGTCATTTACCATGACTTAGGGGAGTTATACCCCAACCCACCAATTCTTAGTTCTCACAATGGAATGGTCCTGCACCGTGCTGTCCTCAACGACATCACGGGGTGCAGCCAACTGCTGGATTGGGTTGCGGATGATCATGCAGTCATCGTGGAAATGAATCGGCTGATGAAGAGAACAGTAGAATTTAACGCTGCCTTAGGACAACTGAACTCTTTTATTGACGGTGATTTAGGTGGCCAAATTATTCAAATGACTGAGACCCGTTTAATGCTCTTACCACCTGGTTGCAGAGGTGTTCGAGGGGTCGAAATGGAGGCTTTTGCTGTTGATGCAAAAGAACTTGGAAGGCGGCGAATGTGATGCAAGAGCAGCCAGTCAACATCCCATGCCCTATTTGCTCCGAAGAAGGCAAACTCCGAATGGTTGCGAATGTCGATGAGATTCCTTATTTTGGTGAACACACACAAGTCACTGTGATGTGTCACGGTTGCGGATGGCGTCAAACCGATTTCATACCTGCAGAAGGCAAGAAGGCTGGTGCGAGTTCTCTCGTGCTGAATGACAGCAAAAAACTTCGCTCTCGAGTGGTTCGCTCATCATCGTGTACTGTTCGCATTCCTGAACTTGACCTGGAAGTTATGCCGGGGACAAATTCAACAGGCTACGTAAGTAATATCGAAGGTGTCTTGAATCGATTTGTCGATATTATCAACATGGTCCGACGAGATGTCGAACGAGATATTGCGAACGATTCCGTTGTGAGCGAAGAAAACACGAATGCCCTCTCCACCCTTGATGGATTACTCACCTCGATTTCACAAGCAGGTGAACAAAGCATATTCACAGTTGAGTTTTTAGATCCTCACGGTCATTCAATGATCCTCGATTCTGATGCTGTGGAGCGTGAATTAACCGATGAAGAACTTGCTGAGTTGCCGATTGGCCCTGACCCTGCGGTCTTTTCCTCCGATGATGTTCAATAATCATCGGGCGTCTTCTGCAAGGAAATCTTCGACGAGATGAGCTGTTTGGTCACGCATTTCGTGTAAGTCTCCAAGCCAAGCAGTCGCTCTATCGATGCACAATTGCTTCATTTCACCCGCAAGTATCTTACCTGCCCGATAGTCTGCATTTACACGTTGAAGATAAGCATCGTCGTCTTCAAAGAAATACATCATGTATCGATAAGCAACGTCGATGTCTGGGTTTCCACCCAAGCGTCGGTGTTCTTCAATTGTGGCTTGGCCACCTGAAAAAGCACGCTTGATTTTCTTTTCAACGGTGGCTAAATCATCGCGTAAAAAGAGCGTGGTTTTCGGTTTACTGCTGCTCATTTTTTCACCAGTTAATCCCACGGCAAAGTGGTGGTATGTCGAAGAAGGGGCAAGCAAACCCATTCCTCCGAGCGAACGTTCATACTCGAGAAGTTTCATTCGGATTTTTGATTTATCTTTTGGAGTCGCACTTGGGACGAGAACGGTGCCTTGCTTGGGATTCGATTGGATGTCGGAAAAACCGAGATGTTCCAATGAAGATACAATTCCCGAGAATACCGAATTCAAACGTTCTCTGTCCATTCGGCCGTTTGGCAATTGACCGAGAACATCGGCGTTGTCATCTTGAACAGAAAGACCGATGAGAACACCAGATGTTTTGCCATCATTAACATTGAACCAATTTGTTTTGGAGGCAAGACCGCGAGTAAGGCGCAGGTGAGGGTCTTGATCGACTCCCACTGGAACCACGATTGGCCTAAGGCCACCGTATTCATCGGTTTGAGGGTGTAAGATATCGCCAACCTGCACCAAAGGTGCTTGAACATGAGCAAGATTGGTCTCACCACTGAAGCCGTAGATGGCTTCCAATTCATTCAGGTTTGTACGTTTACCAAGCTGAAAACCAAGGCGTTGGACGACTGGACGGGATGACTGAAAGTAAACATTGGTCTTTTCCGGATCGATTCCCAGAGCAGCATAGTGGGCAATATATTCTTCTAAGGCTACTTTTCGACCTTTTTCCAGTGATACGCCACGTGTAGCTTGACTCTCCAAATCTGCAACTGCAATAGTGACATCCCCTCCAAGTTGTTGGAACCATTTTACTTGGTCGATAACCATTGAATGACCCATGTGCATTTGTCCACTCGGCATAAGACCGGTAAGTACACCAAAGGAGTCACCCTGACGTTGTGCATCGAGAACCTGTTCTAAATCACGGTGTGCAAAAACAATTCCACGTCGATGGAGTCGAGAAGGAGATGGAAGATGCACATCGTCCATGGAGGAAAGACCGAACTGTTCAATGATACGTGAATAATCCGTGGATTGCGCACTCCCCCAAGGGTCGATGACTACATCTTCGCTGCCCATAGTACTATCCTCCAACTCCACGGTGACAACTTCATGGCATCAAGGCTTCGCCCTCATTCGGCTTCAGAGGTCGATTCGGAGGGCCCATGTTCAAGACCCAGTGGCCGTGGAGGATTTTTCTCAGCAAATGGTCCCAACCCTTCCCTTTTGAGGATGTATAACATTCCAGTAATGGTCGAAACAGCAACCACAATGGCCAGAACGGCAAGCCAATCAGATTCCCCTAAACCATCACGAGGTTGTACGAGCCAGGTAAATTTCAGATGCGGTTCTTCACCAAATCGCTTTGACCACTTGAACAAATCAGTTGTATCGTGCGCTGCAATGGTAACAGCAGCAGAATAGTTATTCCAAAATTGAGTTCGCCCCAATACATCAAAATCAATGGTTCCATTGACAACAATCGTAACATTGTGGCCTCGTATTACAGAGAGATGGAGGCTTTCTGTTCCGTTTTGTGTATAACCCTCTGCGGTCTTTTTCACTCCGGTTAAATCGGTGAGGTTTGCATGAGAATCTCGAACTTCTGTAACTTCCATACCACCGGTATCAAGAATATATGTTACGGGGACATTCCAAGCAAGTGGGGTTACAGCAGAACATCCCTCAGTAATCTGCGATTCAAACTGGATAATGGTTTGCCCATTGACTGTTTCGCTTGAATAAGCAGTTTGATGACAGTCATGAACGGTCCAATATGACCATGCTTCACCCCATGTTGTCATCCATGCTTGTGCCTCGTCGTTAAGATAGGCAGTGATATCTCGATCGTGGCGTATGGTTGCATCATTCATTCTTCCGACCCAGTACAGGTTTACCAATCCGCCTTCTTCAACAGCGGTTTGAACTTGTTCTTTTGATCCGATAATTTGTTCTAAACTTCCACCTCTTCGCCCGAGATTATACCAGTCCCAATCATCCTTAGGTGCATCACTGGCGTTGTGCCATGCTGTCGAATCAAGACCATTCTGATCGCCGTGAACCATGAAACCTTGACCTGCAATAGTCGTATGTTGACGCATTGTCAGTCCTGTTGGCGTAAATGTTGAAATCGGGTTCTCGCCCCAATGGCTTGCAATTACACGCTCAGAGATGTATTGCCTACATTCAAGAGCCACAGCACCAGGGTCTGCACTCCAAGCGATATTAGGCATGCCATAGCAACCAAACTCATCGCCTGAGTCAAGACGTTCTTGTGCCAGAGCCGTTCGTAGCCAACCATCTTCTTCCCAAGAAATGTCAGCTGCAGCAACCGGACTGAAGGTCGAAGAGAGCAAACAGAGGAGAATAGAACACGTGAGGCTCTTCACAAAAACACCGTTTCGTGTAGGAGCCATGGTGCTTGGTCTATGCCGAGTGTCTTGATACTTTGGACGCATTTCTTTGCGTGAGTGAGCAAGGTGTAAAAACGAGCACTCAGCAATGAAAGGAATGGCAACAATCAAAACAAAAACCCTCCTCGATTTTACCATGACAGAGGGCGTATCACTCGTTGAGGCATGGCGAACTCTCGAAAAACATTGGTTGATACCAACCACAGGTCAACCGCTCCCAAAGACTCCGAGTTACAGTTTTCTCCGAATGTTTTTATCTCCTTTTTTGAGACCGGCGCTGAATGCCAAAATGCATGGCCTCCACAATATACCTCGAAAAGGTTCTGTCATTCTTGCAGCCAACCACCTCTCACATGTAGACCCGATATTTGTCATTGCCTCCGCTCGACGAACGACCCATTATCTCGCTAAGGACGGACATTTCAAGAAATCAGCAATGGCATTTTTAATGCGAGCAACCGGCCAAATTGAAACAAAACGGGACAAGGGTGGCCAGGGTGCATTGTCGAGTGCCGCCGATGTTTTGAACTCAGGTCAAGCGCTCGGAATATTTCCTGAAGGAACTCGTTCAAAACGCACTGAAGCACCTTTCCTTCTACCCGGAAAAACTGGAGTCGCGCGTCTTGCGGCATCCTATCCAGATTCTGTTGTCGTTCCAATTGCACTCATGGGAACCCGCAACATGATGATGCCACAGGACCACAAAGTGCCACGACTTTGGCGCCCAATTACGCTTTCAGCTGGACAGGGAATCACTTGGATGCAGTGGCTTGGACATCGTGATGGAGGCAATATGAATGCTCAACAATTGATTGAACTTTCAAGTCAAGATGAACATGAAGTACGTGCCACTCTCTCCACGCTCTATAGAAAATTTACCGACCAACTTATGGGTAGCATTTCGGCCCTCGGCGCTCCATAGTTGAAGTAATGTCGAATACTCAACCCTACGTGAAGCGTATAGATACATCTCTTGGCGAACTTGAGTTAGATGGCTACTATAGCCCTGAGAGATTAAAGGCAGAATTGCGTGGAATGGAATTGCTTTGTTCAATCATCAATTCAACACCATTATGGAGTATCAAGTTTGGAGATGGGCGGCCATTTGCCATTTCGAATGATGATGGTCCAACGATTTTAATCGACATCTTCCAGTGCATTCAACACAAATTGAACGATGACGATCCACACCTCAAGGTGTACATGGACCAACTCCCCGTTTGTGTTCTTCGTGATCCCAAAGGTGGTCAGACGCCATCAACAGATTCGATAGTATCTCTTGTGCTACTCGGGATAGCCGGTTGGCCAATCCATTCAACACCAGCCACATTGAGTCAAAAAGCCCTCCAATCGACAAAACAAATTTTCGATGACTGTTCCGAACTTCTCCCATCCGACTATGAGGAACTTCACACCGTGCGAAGTCTAAACGAAATAGGACTCGGGAATGAAGCATTATGCATTCTTGCGGAGATGGCTCGAAGATGGTATGTTTGCCGGTGTTGGGAAATTGAGAAAGTGAGGGGTGTCCTTGCGCCACTTCTTGCAGATTTCAATCAAAAGGAAATCGAAAAATACCTCTCGGAACCAAATCATGCAAGCGATGTACTTTTCATTACAGTTTGAGACAACTTCACTCAAGAATGCTCAAGTGCTGTCGGTTACGACCAGTATTCGGTGTCTCGATGAAAGTCTATCACGAACTCATTCAGCGTATTCTGGAGGAAGGCGAAGAGAAGGGTGACCGAACAGGTACTGGTACTCTTTCGGTTTTTGGGCATCAAATGCGATTTGACCTTTCTGAAGGTTTTCCGATGGTCACGACAAAAAAACTTCATCTTCGCTCTATTGTTCACGAATTGCTATGGTTTTTGAAAGGAGATACGAACGTCAAATATCTGCAAGAAAATGGAGTCCGTATATGGAACGAATGGGCTGATGAAAACGGCGATTTAGGCCCGGTATATGGTAAGCAGTGGCGAAAATGGGAAGCAAATGATGGACGTGTCATCGACCAAGTAGAACAAGCGATTGAAATGATAAAGAAGAATCCAAACAGTCGGAGAATTATCGTCTCAGCGTGGAATGTTGGAGAACTTGAGGAGATGGCGTTAATGCCTTGTCACGCCTTTTTCCAATTCCATGTTGCGAATGGAAAACTCAATTGTCAGCTCTACCAAAGAAGTGCAGATGTTTTTCTTGGTGTTCCGTTCAACATTGCCTCTTATGCGCTTTTAACCCACATGATGGCCCAGATTTGCGAACTTGAACCAGGGACATTCGTTCACACTTTTGGCGATGCTCATCTGTATACGAACCATTTGGAACAATCGAAATTACAAATATCAAGAGAACCACTTCCCTTGCCAACACTCAAACTCAATCCGGAGTGCAAAACAATCGATTCCTTCACCTTCGACGACATAGAAGTGGTTGGCTATGAACATCACCCGCACATCTCTGCACCGATTGCAATATGAGGTGAAATGATGTTTACCATGATTTTTGCATGCGATCTTAACGGTGCTATAGGAAAAGACGGCGACCTCCCATGGCGTCAGTCTTCTGATTTACAGCACTTCAAGCGAATTACAATGTCCAAAACAATGGTCATGGGTCGCAAAACGTGGGAAAGTTTGCCCGGAAAGTTGCCGGGACGTCGACACATTGTACTCTCAAGAACACCTCGTGAAGATGTGGAGGTACTTACCTATGAAGAAATTCTTGAACTTGGAGAATCAGAAGAATTGATGATTATCGGTGGGGGCGAAATTTATCAGTTGTTCTTGGAACACACCAAAGAGATTTACAAAACAATCATCGATACACATGTTGAGGGCGCTGATGCTTTTGCACCTTCAATGGAAGGCGAAGGATTCCACATGATTGGGGAGCGCTTTGTCGATGCCGGTCCTCGAGATGAGCATAACATGATATTTCAGCACTGGATTCGATGATTATTCATTGTCAGGGTTGTACTCTGTAACCCGTAGACCCAGACGGCCTTGGCGAGAGGGTCGTTGCATGATTTTTGCATATTTCGACTCAAAAGCAGCCTTCAAATCAATTTCCATGGCCAATGAGTGGCCCATCAACAACAGTAATATGTCTGCCATCTCTTCAGCACATTCCGAAAGTGGTTTACCTTTCGTCACAGCAGCAGCAAGTTCACCCAGTTCCTCAACTGTAAGTGCAATTCTGTATCCCATGTCGTGCCCATTGTTTTCTTCAAAGTTGTGTTTGTCATGAAAAACTGCAATTTTCTTCATCATGACTTCCCATTCATTTTGGGCTTCATGCGCCATCCATTGGTCGACTGACATTCCTTCCATAAAATGCGTTCAAAGTGGCAGATTTTAGACATTGCGCGATACAGTTTGAAGGTAATACAGCGACCAATAAGGAAGAGTTAAAAGCCATTTAGCCAAGTAAAAGAAGGCTTAACTGCATGACTGCAGCTCCGAAAAGAGCACCTACAATCATATGTTTGGGTCTATTCTGTTCCATTGCTTGGGGTATCAATTCTTTGTAGGCGACAACAGTCATAATACCGCCAACAAAAGCAAGAGAGCAACCGACCATCACTGGCGTAAGAATGGAACCGAGAACCAAGAGTGCGAACAAAGCACCGAGTGGTTCCGTCAAACCCGTCGCCATAGCAACCATCGTTGCTTTCAGTCGACCGCCATTACCCGCTTGAATCGGTGCGGCTACAGCGATACCCTCGGGAATATTATGCAATGCAATAGCAAACATCAAAACGACTCCATATTGGGCCGATTCAAGCACTGCTACGCCCATAGCCAGGCCCTCAGGGAAATTGTGAATGGCAAGAGCAATGGCGGTTAACATTCCTGATTTGTACAACTTTCTCTCTTTTGTCAACTCAACATCCACATCGTCTTTCGATGTGTAATAACTCACAAGATAAACGATTGAAACGCCCACTGCAAAAGAAAATGTAATCGGAACAAAACCGAACTCCAATGCACGACCGAACCATAAGTCTACAGTTGAAACCAATAACATCACACCCGCTGCCATTGCCAGCATAAACGCCATCAATTCGGAAGTTATTTCCTTCAAAACAAAGACGATGAGTCCTCCAATACCTGTAGCGAGTCCGGCCGCCAATGCGAGCAAGAATGGGAATACCCAAGACGATGATTCACCTTCCAGTCCCTGAATTTGGATGAGTGGTTCATCGCCGCTGTGATGCCCACCTTGAGCAACAACGATTTCCAACACAATTTCAGCTGTCAAACCAAGACCTTCTTTGTGCACAACGCTTGGAACATCAGTTTGCCGGTGATATTCTTCATATTCCCAGCCAAAGAATCCGATCGTTTCGATTCCTCTTTGATTGAATGAACGATGATCACTGTTACCGCCATTCTCATTCAATGATACACTCGCCGAATAGCCACCCCAGCCCTCATCAAGCACTTCGTCATAAATGTTCGATATGGCTTGAACCAAATCTTTCTCAGACGATTCAATTCCTAATGTAGAGAGCCCTTTTTCAGGGTCAAGGTTCGTGGAATCAAGGTTAATGTACAAATCTAAATCATCCATTTCCTCGCTATGAGCATCGATATATGCTTGGCTTCCGAGCAAGCCTAATTCTTCACCACCCCAAGTTGCAAACTTGACGGTGGATTGGAGTTCTAAATCACTCAATTCAGTCGCTACTTCGAGAAGTTGCGCAACTCCAACAGCATTGTCAACCGCTCCCGGACTGATGTATACTGAATCATGGTGAGCCCCAATCAAAATTTCTCCGTCACCATGACCGGGTAACTCACCGGTTACAACCTTGACCGTTCTCATTCCAACATTATTTCCTTCCCAAAAACCATCTAAGGAGGCAAACAAAGTTGGATCGTCTGATGCTTGTTCAATGAAACCGTGGAACGTATCTGCAACACTTTCTGAAATGTAGATGAATGGAATGAGAGAGTTCGCATATTCGCCTCCATAGGCTTGTGGAAACGGAACAGTCTTGCCGTTCTCTTGAACGGTTACCGATCGAAATGGAGGCGTCTCGACACCCTCGGTGTAAATCATGACGACTCCGGCGTTTCTGTCAATCGAATCTTTGTAAATTTCGGACAGGTTTCTTGAATTGTCATAATTGATCATTAGGGCCATATCAGTCATGTCACCAACCGATGAAAACTCTTCACTCGAACCGTTTCCGATATATGTGATCATATTATCGTGCTTGTGAGTGGAACCAGAATAACCTAAGAACGTAAACTTGTCTACGTGGTCTAAATTACCGCTCGATTCGAGTTGAACCCTCGCAGTTCCGGCACTTCCATCAGGTAGTCCTGGAGCATTTTGTACTCCTTGTTCCAGTTGTGCGTGCATCAGGATTTGATGGTCCTCAGGTTCTGCATCAACAAACCAAGTTCCCATGACTTGATACTCTTCAATTTGGACGTTCGTTAAGCCGATTTCTGTAAATCTATCACTGATGTATGAGGCTGCAATTGTTTCCTCGGATGAACCCGTAACCCTTGGACCGAAAGATGAAATCTCAAAGACATCATTCATCATTGCCTCATCATTCACCGAAAAGGAAATCTCTTCCTCTTCCAAGACGAAACTTAATGTCAAACTTGAGAGAAGTACGATGGTCGAAAGAGCCCCGACGACGATGAGGCCGTTATCAGATAGGACTCCCATAGTTCATGGCACGGGTCCATCTATCTAAGTTTTAGGACGCCCTAAAAAGAGGATGGTTGCCGTTATTCGAGCTAGGACAGCAATTCGACCAAACAAGCCCAAACTGGCATCAACCTTCGGTTTGCTTGAGAGGATACCGCATGATGATCCAAATCTGCTCCTGCATCGCCCGGTTCGCGACCGGCAGCCCAATTTGATGAGATGCAAACTGCCGTGTAAGGCAAATCGAGTTCACGCGCTAATTTGGCCTCACGAGGCATGGTCATACCCACCATGTGTCCACCAAGTGAATCAATAGCATCGATTTCTGCCTTGGTTTCAAAATGTGGACCTTGTGCTAACCAATACGTGTAGAATAATCGCTCATCTTCAGAGAAATCTTGGACGTTACGGAGCACAGAACTCAGTCGTGAATTTAGATCGGAATCAAAAGGTGTCGTGACCGAAGTAAAAACTGCAGCATCATCGTGAAAGGTGGTGGCAACCCCCGTGAAATCGATGTATTGATGAGCCAAACCAACTTTTCCTGGAGGGAAATCAGAAGCTATTGCGCCGACTGAACAGACTGCCATGACTGCTTCACAGCCGGCATCCGCCAAAGCACGTATATTCGCCCGATGCTCTATCTTATGAGGAGGTTTACTCGCATGTTGACCGTTATGATGACGTTGAAGGAAAAACAATTCTTTCTCATGATCACCTGATTGTAAGCGCATACATGTGAGTGGGACTTCGCCCCATGGAGTTTCAACATGGACATCATCCCTGCGAACGAGAGTGAGTCCGGATCGCTTCATTTCATCACCAACTGTCATGTCGATGAGTCCGGTTCCTCCAATCACGCCGAGCCGTTGCATGTCCATTCCTCGCGTCTCTTCCATGTCAAACCTACGGCTTCATCAGTGTGGAGACCTTGCTTTCGCTCGCATTCTTGAGACACTGCGCGAAGCGATTATTCATTGAGACGAGCAATCAATTCGGATTTCTTTCCAGATACAGGTTTTCCTGCAGCCTTCAAGAGTTCCTTCAATTCTGCCACCTTCATAGAATCGTAGTCCGTGGTTGGAGCGGATTCTTCAGCAGGTGCTTCTTCAGCGGGTGCTTCTTCAGCAGGTGCTTCTTCGACAGGTGCTTTTTCTGATGCTGGTTCCATTGCTTCAGCAGCGTCAATGATCGAAGGAGTTGAATCTTCTTCTTCGTCTTCTTCGCCTTCCATGGCTGCGGCGAGTGCAGCTGCCTTCTTTGCTTTGAGTTCAGCATCACTTCGAGCTTCTTCAGCATGAATTTCATCGAGTGTTTTACCATTCTCAGCAACGACACCTGCTTGAAGCAGTTGACTCTTGCGAATAGCCACAGACTTGACTGGATAAATTGGCTTTACAGCCTTACGGATTTCTTCTTCCAAGGTTCCGTCAAGAATCTGAGTTTGAATCTTTGAATAGGTTGCTTTGGAAGCAAAAGCGATAATCAAATCACGAGCCTTGGAGCGCATAGCCTGCTTTACAGATGTTTGAACACGCTTTTGTGTGATAATGAGGGGCTTGAGGCGAACGAGGTATCCGTCAGTGGATACGACATCGACAACATCGTCAACCTTGCCACGGTAACGGCGGATTTGACGGCGAATGTGGTCGGTTTGGTGGTGGTGGCCGATAAAGGTCGTGAGTGCATCTTGTCCAACGCACTCGTGGACACGGAAACGAAGAATAACATGCATCTTCGTAAAGTCGCCATTGAATTCTTGTTGTGTCATCTCATAGACACGGCCGAGGATGTGTTCATCAGACTCACCCAAAGTTTCTCCAATTTTCTTAAAATCCCATGGTGTTCGAGGCGCACGAATCGTGTACCAAATCTTGTTCTTCCACTTGTCTCGCTGCTTACGTGCTGCTGCACGTGCCTTCACACTGATTTTCTTTGCCATTGTATCAACTCGGGGTGTATGTCTTGCGGGGGCTACCCCACTTGCAACTCGGCCACTAACCTCCCCTATTTGAAGAAGCCTCCTCGGACACGTGTTGATTCTTAGGCAAACAAAAGGTTTCCAACGGTTCAATTCGGTAAACTCATGAGCATGAAGTTTACCCCATGGTTGTGGGCCTCCATCACATCACATGGCGTGCAACAGTCAGTGCTGTTGCAGATGAATCAGTTGTTGCAGATGCAATCGCATGGCTTGTAGGTGATCCTGAGATGGTCGAGATTGAACAAACAACATCATATCACGGCTCCGTGATGTATATGGTGACCGGCAGAAGCAAAAAGAAGGCCAATTCACTCAAATCGTTATCTCGAATTGGGGCCGAAAATATTCAAAACCTGCTCGTCGACCTCGAACCACGTTTCGATGAAAACAATACATTGCACTTTCGTCTTGATTTTAATTCATTCATTGACGGTGAAGCTGTCCTTGCAGCGCCCGGGGGAGCAGTGACGATAAAATGTCAAACAAAAGTCGAAGTTTATCCTGGCCAAGACCCGCTTGATGAGTGTAAAAAGGTCTTACAGGCTGCCTTAGGAAAGGTCATTTCAGACCCGTGATTTGTTATTGAAACATCCCGACGCCAAGTTCAAAGCCTCATTGCATAAGCAACTCACATGGATGCAAAGTTACGTGCCGTCATGCTCGGCATGATGATGTTTCTTTGCCTAACTCTACTCCCTCAAAGTTCGTCCCAAGAGGGAAAAGTTGAGATTCAACCACCTGCTTGTCATGCTGACCGTAATGGTTCTTGGACAATGGGATTAATCTCGTGTACAAATTCAACAAGCCCCGGATATACTCTCTTTTCTCCAATGCCTTCCTCAACGAGTTATCTCATCGATCAATACGGTCGAGAAATCCATTCATGGGAATCGCCTGGAGGTCACCGGCCCGGTTTGGCTTCCTATCTGCTCGAAGACGGCGACTTGTTACGTTCTGCAAATATTGCTCAACAAGCGGTGGGTGACTTCAGCGGTGGAGGGACTGCGGGGAAAATCGAACGTATTGGTTGGGATGGAACCGCTGAATGGTCGTGGGAATACTCTTCCATGGATTACATAACTCACCATGACATAGAACCGATGCCAAATGGGAACATTCTGGCCATTGCATGGGAGGATAAATCCGAATCTGAAGCATTGCAGGCGGGTCGAAATCCAGCTATTGCGAGCGATGCACCCGGTGGAAATGCAAACGTTTGGCCCGACCATATTATCGAAATTGAACCACTGCCAAATAACCAAGCCAACATTGTTTGGGAATGGCATGCTTGGGATCATTTGATTCAAGATTATGACCCTTCAAAAGATAATTATGGGGTTGTGAGTGAACACCCAGAATTACTGGATATCAATTTCGTGGGTGCAACTGGAAATCAAGCCGGGCGTGCTGATTGGATGCACTGCAATGGTATCGATTACAATGCTATACTCGACCAAATTGCTCTTTCATGTAAAAACACAAACGAATTTTACATCATCGACCACAGTACGACAACCGAAGAGGCTGCAGGACATACGGGCGGGAACTCTGGTAAGGGAGGCGATTTTTTGTATCGATGGGGGAATCCTCAAGCCTATGATAGTGGGCTTTCCAGCGACCAGCAATTATTTGCCCAACACGACGTGCAATGGATTGAGCAGGATCGTGAGGGAGCTGGCCATTTCTTGGTGTTCAATAACGGTGGAGGACGTTCAACAAGTTATTCCTCGGTCGATGTGATTCAATCTCCTTTCACTGATGGAAATTATCCACTCCAAGAGAATGGAACTTGGGGGCCCAATGCTGCAAATTGGTCGTGGGGGATTAACCAGGACATGTATGCACCAGCAATTTCAGGAGCAGAACGACTGCCAAATGGCAATACTTTGATCACATACGGCACGAAAGGGACATTGTATGAAGTCAACCTCAACGGAGAAATTGTATGGGAATACATCAATCCGGTGACAAACCAAGGAACGCTTGCTCAAGGAGATATCATACCTGAAGGCAATAATATCGGAACAACTGCGAATGCCATTTTCAAGGTTCGACGATATGCACCCGATTACACCGCCTTCTCAGATAAGGACATGACACCGGGAGATTATTTGGAAACTTGGGTCGATCTCTGTCCAAACCAAGAATCACTTCCATGGGATGTTGATGGGGACGGATGTGTTGATGATTCGGATGACGATGCAATCCTTGACCCTGATGATGAATGCTGGGGTTTCGATGACTCGGTCGACTTGGATAATGATTCCATTCCTGATGGTTGTGATGCATATGTCGATTCTGATTTGGACGGAATCATCGATTCTATAGATTTGTGCCCTGGATATGATGACCTTCTCGATGTTGATAATGATTCAATACCGGATGATTGTGATGAAATGCTTGACAATGATTCTGATGGTGTCTCGAACGGTAACGATACGTGTGAAGGGTTTGACGATTCTCTGGATGACGATGGAGACGGAATACCCGATGGATGCGATTCATCAACCGATGAGCAGAACAATTCGTCTCAGGAATCTACATCTCCTGTCCATGATGGTTCAAATAACAGTACTGGAGATGTAATTCCTATACAAGAAAACACGACAATACCATCGAATGTTTCTCAAAGTGAAAACGACACCATTGACTCTACTGATACACAGAGTGAAAGCGAGAAAGGCCAATCACAGAAACTCATAGCTGCTTTTATTTTGCTGGGTGGCGTACTGTCGATTTTCTTGTATCTGGTATCAGTTCAAGTCCTCAAAGAGAGAGAAGATTCGGGTGAGAAAATGGATGAGGTGTTATTTTTGGAATCTGATATCAAAGATTCGACCAGCAAATTTGCTGAGGTCAGCTCGATGATTGAATTGCCACCTTTGCAGAATGAAACCACCCCTCAACAAGGAATCGAACCAGTGAAAGCCCAAAACCCACCCATACCAACAGAAGGTCTCCCCGTGGGGTGGACTCCTGAACAGTGGAACTATTACGGTCAAGAGTGGCTTGATTCCCAAAAATAACCGCTTCTTTCAAAGACTTCATGTAATACGAGGATTACAGATATCTGAGATACACCATGCCACATGTCGTCACATCCGCTTGCATCGATCACAAATACCAAGATTGTGTTGCAGTTTGCCCCGTTGATGCGTTTCGTGAAACAGAGAAATATCTGATTATCGACCCCGAAGAGTGTATTGACTGCGGTGCTTGCGCTCCAGAATGCCCTGTTGATGCGATATTTTCAGACACCGACATACTCGATGAAGATGAAGCATGGATTGACCGTAATGCACACGAATCAATCGACGCAGAGAGGGCGGAGGGAGATTCTCCCATCCTCGCAGATGATGAGTTCTCGCATGAAATCCCGAAAATTGTATCAATCCCAAGAACCAATGTTCTTGAAGGGCGCATCACTGGAATGACTGATTGGCATGGTAAGAACTGACTTTACCCAACTTAGAAACGGTAGCGATTTGCTCAAGCGAGGCTTTGCACGCATGCAACAAGGCGGCGTCATCATGGATGTTGTTGACCCCGAGCAAGCAGCTATCGCAGAGGACTCTGGAGCAGTCGCAGTCATGGCATTGGAAAGAGTACCAGCCGACATTCGCAGAGATGGAGGGGTTGCTCGTATGAGTCATCCCGACATGATTCAAGGGATTTTGGATTGCACCTCTATTCCGGTCATGGCAAAAGCGAGAATTGGCCACGAAGGCGAAGCGAGAATTCTTGAATCCATGGGCGTTGATATGGTTGACGAATCTGAAGTTCTTACTCCAGCAGACCCTTATTTTCACATCAACAAAAAGGACTACACAATCCCCTTTGTTTGCGGGGCTACTGGCCTTGGAGAAGCTGTTCGAAGGATTTACGAAGGCGCTTCTATGATTCGAACAAAAGGTGAAGCTGGGACCGGTAATCTCGTTGCTGCTGTGACCCACGCACGTCTCATTGACCAAGAAATTCGGCAGATTCAATCTCTTGACGAAGTTGGCATCGAAAAAGTATCTCAAATGATACTTGGAAGGTATCAAGTTCTCGCCGATGCCTCGGAATTACCCGGTCTCCATCCAGTTACCCCCTTTGGAGCCATTGACGATTCAATGAGCAACGGGATTCAGTCCATTCTTAATGAAGTGAAAGAAATGGGAAGACTACCTGTTGTAACCTTCTCTGCTGGAGGAATCGCAACTCCTGCTGATGCATCACACATGATGCGCTTGGGCATGGACGGAATATTCGTCGGATCTGGAATTTTCAAGTCGTCTGACCCGAAGACAATGGCCGATGCAATTGTACTTGCTACCGCTCACTATGACAATGCGGAAAAAGTAACTGAGGCAATGGCAATGACTGTGGGCGATGCTATGAAAGGTGACGAATTAGAAACGCTCGATGTCCAATACGCTCAACGTGGCTGGTAATCAGTCCAAGGGATTGGATATTCCCTCTTCTCCGAGCGTCCACTTCAGGGTCTTAACGACGCCATCAAGCGCTTTGTGGTTTCGAGCTGCTTCCTTCATTCCATCTCGGTCTTCGTTTTTTCTGCACTCTTCAAACCATGATTTCCACTCTTGACGTTTTACTTCTGCTCGCTGAAGCATTTCTTCGATTTCCTTCCATGATCGATCGTAACTTCGGTGGGGAGTGGTATCGGATGACATAGAGAACACCTCTATGCGATGGACGGAGGTATTTGAGTCAAACGGAATGTCGTTTAATCCGAGCTGGGAATACGACAATTCTCAAATTGACTGTTTTCAACCAATTCTACCCCGTCACCAATGACGACGTTCTTCAAAATCGAACCTTTCCCAATCGTAACATTACGACCGATTACAGACTCTTCAATATGGCAATTTTCGCCAACAGAACAGTGTGCCATTAACAAAACATTGTGAAGATTACTTTTAGAAGACACATCACAATGTTGCGAGACAACTGAACCCTCTAATCTGCCCGCAACACTGGCGCTTGAGGACACAAAGTTGCCGTTCTCAAATACGCCTTCTGGAAGTGGAAATGGTAAAGACTCTCGCTGATCAATCAAGGTATGCTGTGCACGGATTAATTCTGATGGATGACCTACGTCAAACCATACACCATCAATCGTTTGAGCATACATAGGCCAACCTTTTTGAAGAACCATAGGGAAAAGTTGCTTACTAAAATCAAATTTTTCCCCTTCCGGTACCAGTGCCAGAACTTCCGGCTCAATGATGTAAAGACCAGCATTGATCACATTGCTAAATGCCTCTTCAGCAGTAGGTTTTTCCTTGAAGCGGCAAATGTAACCTTGCCGAAGATTTCCATCAAGAGCGCCCAAATGAGTCGATGAGAGACCGACAATGCCAAACTCAGTTGGGTCCTCAACCTCCCACAACGCCATGGTAACTTTCGCCCCACTTTCCCGGTGAGAACGGACCAGTGCTTGAATATCAAAAGAGGCAACTGAGTCGCCTGAGCCGACAACAAATGTTTCCGTTAAATGATCAGATAAGAGTCGAACGCTTCCAGCTGTTCCCATCGGAGTTGCCTCTTGATTTACCCAGGCATGAATCGGCTGGCGATGCGTGTTCCAAGAATCCACATGATGTTCCAGTTGTTCACCTTGATAGCCAGTAGTCACGATAATTGTGTCAATGGAAGCTTCTTGCATAGCATCTTTAACAAAATCAATGACCGGCCTTCCAAGAACCTCAACCATTGGTTTTGGACGTGTAAGCGTGAGAGGTCGGAGTCGTGAGCCTTGGCCGCCAGCCATAATGACTCCGAACAAGAAAACACCTCACCGTCGGCGATTGGCATTCATGTCGATTTTACGCATCGACTTCTTCTTTCCAGACTTGGCTTTTCTCTTTCCGGAGGGTGCTTTGTCACCGTCTCCTATTCCACCGAAAGTTATCCCACCGGAATTTAAGAGAGTTGACACAAGTTCATCCGCAACTTCTGAAGATTCAGCACCTGTCTTCATTTCGGCTTTCACAGAAGCATTGTGGTCAGTCATCCAAGATTTTCTCTCATCGCGTGCCATGTTGAGTTTATCTCGAACTTTGTTTACATCTACCATTAATTCGGTTATTTTATTGTGCATTTCATCCGACTTTTGACGTAGTTCAAGAAATTCATTGTGAAGTCTGTCGCCTTCGGCCTTCAAGAAATCTCTGTGTGCGAATGCTTCATCGACATCAGGAGACAAAACATCAGCACGAGCAACAGCACCGAGCATCTCTTGATGCGCTGCATCCGCCTCAGCTCGCAAGGTTTTGATGGCGGAGTCCAAATCGGAGAGGTCGACTTTAATCATCTCAAAATGCGTGACTTCAGGAGCGAGTTCATCAATTCGAATCTTCATCTCTTTAATTCGCTTAATCATCTCTTTTTCCTTCTTTTGACCTACAGAAGAGGTTTCAAAAGTATTCTCAAGTGAGTGAACCTCGTGTTGAAGTTTTGCGTATTCTGCTGTAGCAGACTTCTTTTCGCCTTTTTCTTCACGTCGGCCTTTGGCTTGACTGATGATATCTCGGAGTTGTTGTTGGAGAGCATTCCGCTTTTCCTTGTACATCTTAATTTCAGCACGGATTGCTTTCATTTCAGTAAGAACAAGATCAATCTTCTCCCTGTGTTCCTTGTATTGGCCTTGAACCGAATTACGCTTTTCTGCGATTGTGCGCGCCTGATCACTAAACGAATTACGGGTGTTTCGCATCTTTCGAACACGTGCTTCCATACCCTGTAATTCTTCTCGGAGTTCCGAGTCCGGATTTGGAGTAGCATCATCAGGCCTTCCGCGCATGCATCGTGCACAGAGTTACCCATTTCAAATCTACGCATTGGTAAAAAATGATTCATAAACCTATATTTCCAAAAATTTCATTAATTTTAATGAAGATTCCCGCAGTGATACCCAGAATTCCAATGAGTGTAGCGCTAATCGAACTAAAATCTCGGACACGCTGAAGATATTTTGTACGAACTCGAACATTGATTTGGCGTCCGATAATCAAATCACCGCTTAGTTCCTCAAGCCGAACAGAAACTGTAGCCTCGCCGAAACGTTCGGGTAGAAGCGATTGCCAAGCGACGGTACCATCGCGCAAAAGTCCCGACATCAGGCCGAGCACGTCATCATCTCCATCTGCAGCTAATGGCACGGCCTTTGAAGACCACCAATGTCGTTCTCCGGGTTCTAAACTATAGGTCATAGCCAAATCGTGTGGCCTGAAATCAGGCGACTGGACTCGGAGAACGATACTTCGAGGAGTTTTAGACAAGTTGTGAATTAAGGTAAACAGGTTTGCTCGTTCGTGAACGACATTTTCCATATCGACTTCAAACACGATTCCTGAAGAAGTACTGGGCCTTCCAGCGCCGAGATCTTCTTCTATCCGTCCAATCATTCTGAAAAATGCGGGGCATGATTGTTCGATATGATGCATAATAGTCAACCATTCTTCCATGGTAAAAACAGAATGGTGCTGAACCAATTCCATTCCCTTTTCAGAGAGAACCTCTGAAAGTTCAGACTGCATTGTTTTGAAATCTAAGCCCTTTGAGTGACGGTAAAGCGTCATCAGTATTTTCTCTCGAGCATATCGTGATTCGACATCCTTCTGGAAGCACGCTTCAATTTCGTTGCAGTAGACTTCATATTCTGAGCGAAGGAGAGGATCCATATGCGTTTTCACTAAATCATCAAACACCATTTCCAAAGTCGAAGGGTGGATTGGAGGATTGTATGCGTTAAGAAGACCTGTTCGTTCATCCATATTGAAAGGGTGAGAGCGAGTAGGAATATGCTGCCCTAAGGAAAGAGAAAGCGTTGAAAAAGACAAGAGTAAGAGAATTTTGCCATTTAAACTGGTGATGTCAAATACGAAGATACAACCGAGTAACAAACTTGACATGATTCCAAATGAAAGTGCCCATGAGTGCTTTGCTCGTGCACTATTGAGCAAGTCAGCAAGGCTTTCATAGCCGTGCAAGGATTGAACTGAGAGATGTTTCTCATTCAGTCTGTTTACTTCCTTTTCGAAATTCCGAATTGACAATTCTACACGATGGCGATGGAATATTTGCACTAAGATATAGCCGAGTAAAATAATGAATGTAAGTGCAGTAAGTGCAAGAGCAAAACTCAAACCAAGTGTAGGTTCAATTTTACTCCACCATTCCGGTGAGTTTGCAGAGAAAGCGAGCGCACCAAAAGAAGTGAAGATACTGAAAGCAGGAAGAATGAGAATCAAACGCAATCCCGAACCGAGCATTTGACGGTCAAGAGCGAACCAAAAGCGTTCAGAGAGAAGAACGCTCTCTTCGTTTGATGAGTGTGGAGAAGAAACTTCTTCCGAACTCGATTCTGCCTCGGTCATGTTCTTTCCACCGTCAACAAACACAAAACTGTTTCAGTGAAAGATTGAAACTAAACTCGAATCAACAGCTTTGAAGAAAGTTGGGGTGAACAAACGAGATTTTCACCATCACCAAACATGTATCCAGATTCTGTGCGCTGGATTACGGCACCCAATTCGAGGCCGATTTCGTTCATCGTTGCTTTATCAGAGTCGTTCATCAGCATCCCATCTAATACTCCTGTTTCACCGACATTCAATTGGTTGAGAAGTTGTATTTTGGATTCAGAGGATTGGATTTTATCTAAAATTTCGGGAGATGGATCTGGCATCTCAGTTCCAAAAGTCACAGGACCATGAACAGGATGGCCAAGGAGGAGTGAAAGGGTGACCTCTAAATCATCGTTGATTGCGTGTTCTAAACGACATGCTGTTTCGTGGATGTCTCCTTGAAACGACAATGTTTCGAGAAGTACTTCGGCAAGCCTGTGTCGGCGTTTCATCTTCTTTCCCCGAATCAGTCCTGATTCGGTAAAAAGTGCACCTTTGTATGGTTCGTAATCAATGAAGCCTTTTGCTGCGAGGCGCTGAACCATTTCAGTTGCTGATGCAGGAGAGACATCCAACGAAGATGCAAGGTCCCCTGTTCGGACCCTTTGGCCCGGATTTGATTCAAAGAAATCATACATGGTGATGAGATACTGGTCTTCAAATTCTTGGAAATGCCCGTTCAACAAACCGCCTCCTGCGTACTAAGTGCTACTCAATGGGTGAAAAAACTTCCTCACATGCTGGGCATCGAACCGAACCATCATATTCGTTAGGAATCCGCAAAGATTGCTGGCATTTGGGGCAATGAATTTCGACCTTACCATCACCTTCTTGAACCGACTCTTCAGAGTCATCTTCTTGGAAATGTTCTTCCTCATCTGGTATGGATGACGTGCGTGGTGTCACTTCAAACCTTGTTTCACAATCTGGGCACCTTACTTGGCCACCATAATCTGATGGCACGCGTAGTTGTCGGGCACATTCAGGACAGCCGATTTGTATTTTTTCGACAGGGGTAGCACTTGTTCTTTTGATGGACGAGGATTTTGATTTTTCACTGGATTTTTTCGGCTTATCCGAAACCAATTCTCTATTTTGATAAATACGAATAACCGCACCGAAAGCAACCGCAATTGAAACCCCTGCAAGCAGACCAAACCAGGGAATTTCAAACGATTCTTCGACCACGATGACTTCGCCAGATTGGAATGTGTTTGATGCCTCGAAACTCTGAGTACCTACAACCCACTTGACCTTGAGCGATGCACTTTGCCCGTCGGGCCAAACAAATGAGAAAATGTGACTTGCTTGAGAGTTGGGTTCGATCGCTGCTGTAGATTGCTGACCTAGGAACATGTTGTCTTCAGTCGATAGCACAATGTAACCTTCTGCACCGGTCACATCTCCATTATTGTTCAAGAGGACATTTATCGAACCTGAATCACCAGGAATCGGGCGATTTGGAGTTGAAAGTGGGGTAAAATCGATACTGTAAGATGGCCGTTCATCAGGAACACTAAGACTGTGGCTTGAGAATCCAAATCCAGTCGACCAATTCACTGGAGTTGCTCGAATTGAGACCCGGTCTCCATCAATAAAACCAAGCGTTTGAGTGCCGGTTATGAGTCCTTGTGAAACTTGAATTTCATAGTCGAGCGGATATATTTCCAGTCCAGATTCTACATAACCAAGCCGAATCCGTACCGGACGGTCAATGCCTTCACTCATTTCTAACGACCAGGTAAATTGGACCCCAGTTGCAGCATCCCAAGTAACTGAATTTATCAGAGGAGTCAACACCTGTTGAACCCCAACGGGCACCTCAAGAGTCCCGTTGAGACCGGAATCAATTGAACCATCTGGCGATGAAAGAGTCCAGTTGACAATTTGTTCACCTTCAACACTCAAAGGTAATTCAACAGAGACTTCACCTGCGGCATTCGTTTCAAGATAGAGTTCGGGACTCGAATATGACTGACCATTGGATTCACAGACCAGTGCTACATTTCCTGGCAGTTCTCCATGGTTACGAACCAACATCGAAAAAACCGCCTTATCACCCTTATGCCAAGGCCCATTAAGGATAGCAGGTGAAGCGGACCCTGCAGATTCGAATGCTGCAGAGTCAACATCGTACGAATACTCCACAACTGAGGTTGAAGTGTCGGCAATACGCATTCCACCAATCGAACACGTCAAGAGATTTGGGCGAGATGTCGTGGTCAGAATCTCGTTCACGACTGTTTGAGCAGTAATTTGGATACCTGAATTGTAAATCATTTCACTGCCAAAAGTACATTGCAACGAACCGTTAAAGTCCAGAAGACCCGTATTCTCAACGCTTAAGTTCCAAGAAATAGAATCACCAGCGAGAGCATCATGAGAAAGAAACTCAATTGAAAGCATGAGTGAAGGCAATGGTGGAGGGGATACTTGAAAAGAAATCAACCGAGATTCATCAGCAGTATTACCATCACCTGAATCATTAAGGGCGAGTGCGATTGATGCATTTCCTTCGCTAAGCGCGATTGTGCTGTTCACGAAAACTACCGTGCTTGAAAGTGGCCCGACTGTGAAAATGCCGCTGGTTTGATTATCGTATACTTCGCTGGAAAGAAGCGATGAAGAAAGAGAGCCAGACCAGGAAAAATCTCCGTCATTGATAACGGCAACTTCAGTCTGTAGATAATCTCCGTCATGCAAAGACACGTTTCCGGTGAAGTCCCCTTCAGATGTAATCCCTGTTAGGAGAATCTGCCCAGCAGAGGCAAGTGACATTTGAACAGGCTGTAAGCGTTGAATCGTCCTGTTCAAACTCACCGCTTGCGTTGAGTTGGGTGAGCCAATTTCACCTATGAGATCTACCGCAACAACCGTGTAACCATACGGCAAAGAAGTCAAACTGAATTGCATATTTTGAGACGATTCAGCAGAAAGAGATAGGTTTTGGCTCAGTGATGAAAATACGTTTCCTTCAAGTGATGAAAGCTCAACCCGAACCTCGATGTCTGCACTGCTTGAAAGCGTTTCAAGGACTGTAAACTCTAACTCATACGAGGATTGGTCTGTTGTAGCAAAATCATCAAGTGAAAAAGAACTTACATCAATTACTGCGCCTCCTCCAGCAGCGCTGACCAGAGGGAGTAGAAAGGTTGCAAATAATGCCGACAAACACAAGGCTGAACGCTTCGAATTGCCGAAATCACCCCTGCCCATACAAACGCCTCTACATGGGGGTTCTTCACTTTCACGCCAAAAGAAGTCGCTACGCCATGTTTATTGAAGGTTGGAGGCTGGCGCACATGCATGGGTCCCGATGAGTTGCTTGAAATGACTCCCGCCTTGTTGGCGAAGTCTATTTTGCATCGACGGGAACGCCTTGCTGAAACGATTCCTGAACAGCTCGATGCTCGCCAAGAAGAGTTGAGAGCGGCCGAACCTCTTGCTCGAGGCGCTAAAGAACAAAGAGACGCTGTTAACGCCAAGGTGGCGAACCTAAAGAAGGAAAGGAATGAAGCTCGCAAAATCGCTCAAAAATTGTTCGAAGAAGCCGGTACACTTCGTGATAATATCTCTTCATCAGGGGGAGTAAAAGTAGCAAATCCAGAATGGGCTAAGAGTAAACTCGATGACAAACTGAAGGCACTTGAACATGAACTTGAAACAAACTCCGGCAATCACAAGACTGAGCAAAAGTATATTGAAGAAATGAAATCTTTGATTCGCAAGCATGAGGAATGGGTCGAAAAAAGAGAAGACAACCAGCAAGATTACACTGAAATGAAAGGTAAATATGCAGACGCTCGGAAACAACTTGTTCTTGCTGAAAAAGCCCATCAAGCACTGTTGGAACACGCTTCTGAAAACGAATATTTCCACAACACATATCTCGAACAAGAGGCTCATCGTCGTCGAGCAGACTCACGTACCAAACGTCTTGCTCTCGCCCTTGACAGCAGCCAGAGGGGAATCGAACATTGGCAAAAACACATCGACACTGGCTTTGATGCACTCCTCGAAAATGCCAAGCGTGTTGAGAATGGAGAACAATCCAGCGTTGCTCGTAAAAAAAGAAAGGGTGAGGCCCCGAAAAAATCAAACAGACCACACGCAAAAAAAGAGAAGCAGTTGCGAGGTGAGGAGGAATGACCGAGGAATGCGAAATCACTGGGTTCAATCACCAACAGCAGTTACGCTGGCCCTTCGTCCATCAATTTTTATGCGATCAACTCGAACTCCCTGACGGCAATGAAATCGACAATGAAACAGTAGCCCAACTCTCTGAAGATATCGAAAAAGTCCTCTTAAATCAAATTCCATCGAAACCTTTCCTCAAAAAGCGAAATGGTCTTTATGAGCATTTGAAAAGAACTGTAGAGAGAAGATTCAAAGGCAGTTCGCTCAAAAGATTTGGTTCGACTGAATCAAACCTTTCACTGGCTACTGGCGATCTTGATTTGTGTCTCCTCTTAGACTCACCCAAACCGAAAAAGATTTTGAAATCACTTTCCAGTACACTTCGGAATCAAGACATGGAAGACATTCAAGTTATTTCTACAGCCAAAGTTCCTATCATCAAATTTACTGATGAACGAACTAAAATTCCCGTTGATATCTCGATTAACAATACATTGGCACTTCACAATACGACATTACTCAAACACTATGGGGATAGCGATGAACGAATACGAAAGTGCATTCTTGCAATTAAGTATTGGGCATCGCAACGTGATGTTTGTGATGCTGCCCAAGGCACTTTTTCTTCTTATGCTTGGACACTGGTAATGATTCAAGCACTTCAAACAACTTCGCCCCCGGTCGCTCCAAATATTCAATCGGGTAAAGACAGAACATATCTGAAGGTTGAGGGCACTGAATACGACCTCACAATGGCAGAAGAACCACGCACTCTTTTGTCAGAAATCAATACTCAATCGCTCGGTGAATTGATTGTCCACTTTTTCCAACAAATGGTACTTGAGCGCCCATGGGACGGACATGTCATCTCGATTCGCAACGGCAAGCCAATGACTCGTAAAGCGAAAAAATGGAAGTATGGCAAACCACACGCATCTCAAGCAGTCACCATGGGTCCAAAAACTCGTTTAGGTTTGCACTCGTTTCCGGTTGAAGACCCATTCAATCATGACCATGACCTCAGCCGGGTTGTTCGACCTTCAGGGGCGTTGGATATTCAGGAAGAACTGTTCCGTTTTTGGATCGGTTTGAATGAAGGAAAAACCCTTCAAGAATTATGCGGTTTAAAGAATCCAGAACGAATTCAAGTGGCAGAGGAAAAAGATTTGTTTGAAGATTTAAGACCTCTTAAGAAAGAGGAAGTTGAACAGATGTTAGCAGAAAATTTGACACAAAACGCTGAACTTGAAGAACGTCTAAAAGCACTTCAAAACGAGCGTCAAAATAATATCAAAATCTCTCAAGCCCTTCGGGGACATATGGAAGAAACAAGTGGATTGCGCAAGGAGCATAGGGCACTGGTTCGAAGCCTCCGCCCTCGCAGCCAAAAAATGGAATTGTTGCAAAAACAAAGAGATGATTACAATCAACAAGTAGGGATTCCACTCTATCGTATACGCGAATTACTCGTTGAAGTATACAAGAACCTCACCGGAGATATTGACTTCTTCCAAGTACCTTCACTGCAAAGAGAAGAAGACCAGTTCTCTTGGTTCTTTGAACTACAGGCTATGCATGAAATTGCTCTCAAAGCCGATACAGCGCACAAGGAATTCATTTCACTTGTTCGAGAACAAAAAGCAGCTGTAAAAGACCTGAAAATAACAGAAAACAAGCAGTCCGAAGTTCTTGCAGAATTGGTTCGCGCCGAACCGATTTTGGCAGACATTCGTTCTGATTTCAACGAGGCAAGGCAATTTGACCAGAACGCGAACAAATTGAACAAAGTGATTCAAAAGCGTAGGAAAGAACTTCGCGTTTTACGCAGAGAAAAAGGAAGGTTAGAGGCCTGGCTACGGGTCTCAAGCCGGAAAAATTCACACCAGCACCAAAGAACCAAAGGTGGAAAAAGAGACCGAAAGCCTAAATCAGGCCAAGGAAATTGGAAACCTCGATACAATGGCCCTAAGCCTGAAGAAGTCCAAACGAGAGCTGCCACAGGTGGCCAACTTTCTCTTTCGGATTTGGATGTCTTACTGAACAGTGGGGGTTTGGCGAGCGTCACTCAATCTAAACCGAGTCCAAAATCAGCGCGCCGTGCTGAGAGAAAAAAGAAACAAAACTCCAATCGTCAACTCTCCGCTCAGCGAGGAGAAAGGGCCCAATCGAAAAAGGGCCGAAAGGAATGAGGTGTTGACATGGAGAACATCCAATGGATGTATGGTCACGAACCGAAATCACTTTCTGATGAATGGAAAAAGAGAATACAAACAATGTTTCTTCGTGAAACTGGTGAAGAGTATTCGTTTCAATCTATCTCTGCTTTACTCATACCTGAATGGGGCGGTAATATGCTGCTCATCGATCAGAATCTCTACCCTGCAGCAGAATCATTGCTTGGGCTTCTGTGGGCACTTCCTCATGAGATGGATGGAGTTCGTGTAGCCGCATTTGTTCTCGATTCCAAATACCAATCTTGCGGATGGGGTGGAAAGGCATGGGAACATCTCATAGAAATATCACGTAAGGACGGTAAGGTATCAATTCAACTCGAGGTAAAAGCAGAAAATGTTCGCGCACAAGAATTCTATAAAGCGAGAGGCTTAACGGTTATTCGTCCTCTTGAAAACTATTACAAATCAGGATTAGGTTACGAAATGAAAGGTCGTATTGAGGCTTCTCAAATTGAGTGACTATTATCAAACCAAGGGTCAAAGGTTATGCTCCCTCCACGCTAGGAGTCACTGTGGAACAACGCTTACTCAGCGAACTGGTGTCTCTACGGGGCGTCACTGGCTTGGCTTTGCTTGACAAGGACGGTTTTGTTTTATTCAGTGAACCTCTCCACGATGACTCGGTCCAAACACTGGGAAAAGCTGTTGCTTTGCTCGACCCAAAATTTTCATCTGGGCGTGTAACACTGAACGGAGAAAACGGTACAATCATCGTTCAAGAATTGCTCGCTGGAAAGACACTGGTTCTGCGATGTGAAGTCTCTTCAAATCTTGGAAGCATTCGACAAAAAATTGACACTGTGACGAACCAATTAAATGCCTTGGAGCCTTAATTTATCTTGCACAAATGAACTTTTAATACAATTTTGTGCAGAGTTCATCTAAGCCGTATAGTGAAGAGGTTAAATGTAAAGGGTCGGTCGCAATCCTCGTGAGAAGATGGGAATCTTCCACAGACCAGGTTAGATACGAATGGATGAACTAAAGACTCAACTCGAAGAGCGAAGGAAAATGGTTGATGAAAAAGCCACAAAATATCGAACGCTAAGAGATGAGTGCAACGACAACTCCAAGAAATTTACCATTACTCGAAATGAGATGAACAGCGAAGTGCGCGAGTTGATTGTTCAAGTCCGCGAACAACGTGAAATCCGTGAACAAATGAACGAAATTGTTCGAGACAAAAAGGCACTGCGTCAAGAAGCGAATAAGATGGTTCGTGAAGCAAAGGATGCTTTGAACCAAGCAAAAGGCCCAGAAGCTGCATCTGACAAGCGTGATGACGGTCGAAGAGGTCGTCGAGATCGCCCCGACACTATCCATTCTCTACGTAGAGAACTCATTCGTCTTGAAAATGAATTTGAAATGGGACGCCATACCGGAAAAAATGAGACGAAAGTCATGAAGAGAATGAAAGATATCAGTGCGAAAATCAAGAAGATGAAACTTTCCGAAGATTCGAATACTGAACTCAAAGAATCACGAGAGGCTTTACGTGTTGCAATGGAAGCACAAGAAACCGCTCACAGTGCAGTAGAACAGGCTGCTGAGGCTGCTCAAGAAGCACATGACTTGATGCTCCAGTGGAATAAGGAAGTTGATAATCAACGTGAAAAAGCAGAATCTGCGCACCGAAAACTCCGTGCTTCAAAGAAGGACGCCGACAAGAACCACCGCGCTTACATCGTCTCGCTACGATGTTTGCACTCGATTCAAGACATGCTTCGTGCAATGCGTGGCGCAAATGCTGGAGAAGGTCAGCGACCGGCCGCTCGTGTTGAAGTTCAAGATTTGATGAGCAAATTGATGTCCGGTGATACACTCTCTACTGAAGAATTGATGCAACTTCAGCGTTATGACTGATGTTTATCACTCCGATGAAATGAAAGACCCCCCCTACTACACATCGACTATCGAGGGATTCCCATGCTGTCGAAAGATGAAATTGCAGCCATTGTTGAAGACTATGACCGAATGAAACTTCGCATCGGAATGACCGCTTCTCATTCTGCATTGGATATTTGCGATGGAGCTATTGAAGAGGGCTTTCCTACCGTCGCTTATTGTAAGGAAGGACGTCATAAGACCTATGCGAACTACTTCAAGGCTCAGCGCTCATCTTCAGGACGAGTGGTTCGTGGAATGGTCGATAAAGCCATTGTTATGCCTTCATTTAATGATGTCATGAATGCGGACATGCAGGAAGAAATGCGCAAGCGAAATGTCGTTTACATTCCGAACCGTTCCTTCACTTCGTATTCAACAATTGAAGATGTGGAAAATACATTCAAAGTTCCTTTGTTTGGTTCACGAAACATGCTGCGCATGGAAGAGCGAACTGAAGAGCAGGATTACTACTGGATTTTGGACAAGGCCGGTTTGCCCTATCCAGAAGCAATTGCTGATCCACAAGATATCGACTGCTTAGTCATCGTCAAGTTGCATCATGCGCAAAAGAAATTGGAACGCGGTTTCTTCACGTGTGCATCTTATCAAGAATACCAAGAGAAGTCACAAGCTTTGCTTGCTGAGGGCGTTATTGATGAAGCATCATTGGCAGGCGCTCGAATTGAACGCTACGTTATCGGCCCTGTGTTCAATCTCAACTTCTTTTACAGTCCACTTGCAGAAGAGGGAGAAAAACTTGAGCTCCTCGGCGTCGATTGGCGATTTGAATCCTCTCTCGATGGTCATGTCCGTTTGCCGGCTCCACAACAAATGACCATGCCTCTTCACCAACAAATCCCAGAAATGACCGTGGTTGGCCACAATACAGCAACCATTCGAGAATCACTGCTTGAGAAAGCATTTGAACTCGGTGAAAAGTTCATCACTGCAAGTAAGGAACATTACGACCCAGGAATCATTGGCCCATTCTGTCTACAAACCTGCATTGACAAGGATATGAATTACTACATCTACGATGTTGCACCTCGTTTGGGTGGAGGAACAAACGTTCACGTCAGTGTAGGGCACCCCTATGGAAACGCCACATGGAGAAAACCAATGTCCAGTGGACGACGCATTGCAATGGAGTTGCGTATGGCTGCCGAGCAAGACCGCTTGCTCGAAGTCCTTACGTGAGTGATGGCGAATGTTTGTTTTGCACATGGGTAGCGATGAATATGGCCCATAGCAAGCCCCTGAGAACATCAAATTGGTTTCCATGGTCTTGAAGGCTCTTAGAAATGTGCCAAACATACAGGTATACATCTTGTTTAAATTATCGAAAAATTACTACCATTCGTCGTGAAAAAGATCCATCTTTTCGATTGTTTGTCTGGGTTTCCACTTCACACCCAAGTTTTCAGCCAGTTCCCTTGAATCAAATTTCCCTCTCACGAACAACATGGTCAGATCTAGAGCCCCCTCGCCTGCGAGGTATTCGTCGGTACAGATTTTTACTCTATTTGCTCCAGGGGCTGCTTGCCCCGCTTCGT